>Ga0308414_1000620_pt1 | contig 22858 bp, 17 predicted proteins | sample HotsprSampleOS50_FD_205667 | JGI IMG/M metagenome (GOLD analysis project Ga0308414, IMG submission 205667) | Hot spring phototrophic mat microbial communities from Octopus Spring, Yellowstone National Park, Wyoming, United States - 20090730_OS50 ...
GGAGATCTTATTTTACTAAAGTCATTTTCTTTGAAATCTTTACATCACCAGCTTCTAAAGTATAAATATACAAACCTGTTGAAAGATTTTCTGCATTAAATGTAATTTCATAAGTGCCGGCTTCTCTAAAGTTATCAACTAATACTTCTACTGTCTGACCAAGAATATTAGTAACATATAATTTTACATCGGTTGCTTTAGCAACTGAGTAAATTATTTTAGTAGAAGGATTAAAAGGATTAGGATAATTCTGGCTAAGGCTAAAATCTGATGGAACAGAACTAATATAATTTTCTTCAACTGAAGTATAATTTGTATTTTGAGGATTGTAATTAGCCCAAGGTAAATCCCATCTTGTTGTACCAAAAGCACCTACATAAGTAGTTTGAGTGAAGAAACTGCCCAATCTTGGATTACTGAAACTTGCACCAGACAAAGCAGGTGAATTCTGCGCTGGAAGAGGATTTGGATTAGTTTGATTAAAAGGATCTGTTAAACCAACTCCGGATGGTTGAACAAAAGTTCTGTTACCATAAGCAGCTGTATTAAACCAGTTTGTAGCATTAAAACCACTAACATTGGTTATTATTCCATTATTAAATCTTAATCCAGCCCAAATGCTATTTCTAATTTGTAAAGTATCACCGGTGCAGCCATTTGCAACTGCTGAACCATCTAATAATAGACCTGTTGGATAACCCATTACGATTGAATTATAAATCGAAGATTGTGTAGCTCTTCTAAGATGTCCGCCTCTTCTAAAATTCGGGTTATAACCGGTTGCTGCTGTATCAGGCATAGGACCGACAACTGTAAAATTTGAAATAATTGGAAAAGTTCTTGGAGCGTTGAATGATCCTGTACCATCATTATCAATTTCAAACCCATTGCTGCCACTAATATCACCTAAATTAGGGTCTCTTAATCCGAATCCAAATTGCAAATTACCCTTAAAGCCTAAATCCATATCAAAATCATCGTCTATACCTTTGAATGCAATTAAATATTTTGCATCAACAGTTCCACCGAACCATTCATAAGAATCATCACCACAGTAACTAACTTGAATATATTCGATTGTTGTGCCTCTTCCCACTCCACCTAAGGTTAAACCATTAATTTCGTTATCAGGTAAGAAAGCAATACCAGGGAATTCAATTCTAACATATCTCAGAACACCACTATTATCATTATCATTTGGATTAGCACCGCCGCCATAAACTGTTCCTGTTCCGCCTTCTATTATAGCTGTACCACCGGGAACGTTAATAGTAGCATTTCCTGCAATAATAATTCCGCCCCAGTCTCCAGGACCTCTTTGACCTACTGGTTGCTGACTTGTAAATACTATTGGATTTTGGGCGGTTCCATTAGCATTTATTTTAGCACCTCTGTTTATTATCAGTGTACCTTTAGAGGATTTTTCTCCGTAAATAATAGTACCCGCCTCGATTGTAAGTGTAGCAGGTGGATTCACGTTAACAAATCCTCGAAGAAGATATCTTTTGTTTTTTGAAAGGAAAGCATTTGAATTGATATTCCCCTCAATAACGCTGTCAACCGGAGAAAGCTGAGCAAATATATCAAATGCTCCAAAAAGCATTAGAATGATTGTTGAAAAAAGAACTTTGTTAATTAGTTTCATTTTGACTCCTTGGTTTGTTATTAAATTAGTTATTCTCTTTTTATTCCTCTCTCCGATACCTTGACTATTACAATTTATAATTTATAAGATACTCCCAATGATATTCCTCTATTAGCAGAATTAACTCTGGAACGTTTATCTCCCTGAGTAAATAGTTGCTCTTTTGCTAATAGATCCTTAATACCAAGTTTTAATTCAAAATTAGTAAATAAAGGTTGAGCAATAGTAATATCTATGACGTCTCTTGGTTGTTCAATAACATCTTCTTCATAAAACGTAGCGACTTCAACTATTCTTTCTCCAATTCTATTAAACATTAAGTTAAAAGAAGTACCTAAAGATGGCTCAGTAAAGTAAAATCCCAAATTAATAACATAAGGTGATTGACCTTGCAGAGGTCTTTCTTTGCGAGCGATTGTTGTTTCGGTGGCTTTTACGTCAACAATAGACTTAATCCAGCTGTAGTTGCCATTTATTGAGAAATTATTAAAGTAATCTCCAATAAATCCTAAAGATATTCTTGTTTCGAGTTCAAAACCATAAATTTTTGCAAATTCAGAGTTAGTAAAAGTTCTTTCTGCTCCGAGTGAAACTCCACTAACAACCACCTTTTCAATTGCATCTGTTATTGATTTATAAAATGTACTTACTGATAATAATTCGCCTAATCCAGGGAAAACCTCTAATCTGAGGTCATAATTACGTATTAACGCTCTTCTTAAATTTGGATTTCCGGTTAAAGAAGTTTGAGTTGCAAAATCGAAATAAGAGAAAGGAGCTAATTCTCTTAACTCAGGTCTATTAATTGTCTGCGAATATGAAAATCGTAAATTTGTTTTTTCACTTAATCTATGGATCAAATTAAAAGATGGGAGGACATCAATTTTCTTTAACTGATATGATAACGGAATTCTTCCGCTTAAATCGAACGAATTAATTTGTTGCAGAGAATTTTCTAATCGTGCTCCTGTAATAAAAGTAACATATTCACCAAAAATCTTTGTCGGTATTTCAATCATACCATATCCTGCAACGATTTCGTGTTTAGCAGTGTAGTTGTTTGTGCCGTTTTGATATTCATCCATTGAGAAACCGTTTTTTCTAAAATTCTCTGGACTAAATATTTTATCCAAAGGTAAATAGAGTAAATTAAAATCAGTAAAACCATTTCCTGGTGCATTGATAATGACGCTAATTAATCTGGATGTAAAATTCCTGTCTTTTTTCTCTAAATAAGTTCCAAATTTATATTTTGCATAAGGTGCAGAGATACTTAAATCAACTGCAGCACCTCTGGATTTATCAAACAAATGAGAAAAAAATCTTCCACCATTTTTCAAATTTGGCTGAAATCCTAGTATAGCAAAAAATGGGTCTTGAGTTCCTAAGTCTCTGCCATAAATTACTCTTCTATAATCAGGTTCATCACGAGAAGAATTTGAATAAAAACCTTTCCACTCTACTTTAAAGTTGTTAAATGACGGGAATAAATGTTCTCCGACTATTTGAGAAGAAAATACTTCCCTTTCAACAAACCTTAAAGCATTTGATATTTGATCCTTGCCTGCATCTGAATAGTTTGCTCCTTTAAGGACAGAAACTTCATCATCACTTGTATGATTATATGTATTTTTACTACTAATGGTATTTGTTTCAGATATTTTATAAGTGAGATTAAATAAACCTCCCATCATTGTAGAATATGACGATTGAAGTCCTTTGAATGAAAATCTTGGCTCACCTGAAGCCTCATATTCATTTCTTTCAATAGTAGAATTTTTATAGGAATTTCTGAAAGAAAAAGCAGTTACAAAACCTATCTGATTATCAAATAAACTAAAAATATCACCTAAAGAAATAGCGAAATTGTTATTAATTGGAGCTTTTTTAGTTGTTGGAGACCAAACATTCTTTAATGTTCCAGCGAAAGCATTAATCTCATCTCTTGAATAATATTCGCTGACTAAATTGCTTGGGAAACCATTTGGTAATTTTCTATCTCCGTTTCCAAGTCCCCAGAAATTTCCTCCACCTTGATATGTGTTGAAATCTTTAAATGTTGTGTTTGATACGATTGATGAAGAATAACTAAGATTTATTTTTAATCTATCGGGGAAATCAATAGTATTTACCTGAACAGTTCCTCCGGCAAAATCTCCGGATATATCTGGAGTAAAAGATTTAACAACTATGGTATTGCTTACTAAATTAGTTGGAATTAAATCAAATGCGAAGGATTTTTTTTCGGGTTCCGTGCTTGATAGACTTGCATTATTCAACTGAGCATTACTGTATCTTTCACTTGTACCACGTACAAAAATAAATTTATTATCTAATAATGTAACTCCGGGAATTCTTCTAAGTGCTTCGCTTGTAGATGCATCATTACTTTTTTTAATTTGCTCTGAACTAATTCCATCACTGATAGTATTTGCTTTTTTCCTTTGATTTAGCAAAGCATTTTCATAAGAGCGATCAATTTTGTCAACTACTACTACCTCTTCAACTTGAATTGCTTCAGATTTGAGTGCAACTTTAATTTCTGACCGTTTTCCTTCAGTGACTACAACATCTTTAACAACTGTGCGTGCATAAGAGATATAACTGATAATTAAATTGTATTTGCCCGGCTGAACATTTTCAATTCTAAAATTTCCGTCTAAATCAGTCGCTGCACCAATATTAGTATTTTCAATTAATACATTGGCACCGACTATTGCTTCGCCTGTTTGGGAATCCAATACAGTACCTGTAATCATACCCTTCTGCTGTGGATAAAAATATCCCTGAAACAGAAAGAATAAAAATAAAATTAGTTTGAATGTGAATTTCATAAAAGAGTCTTTTTTAATTTGATTCATTTCTCTCTCCTTTAATTGATTTAATTTCACAGCCAAATTTATATTGGCAATGTTAAGGGAATATTAAGAAGGTATTAATTGAGTGTTAAGTTTATTTTGAAGAAATAAAAAAGGCAGTTACCATAATAAATAACTGCCTTAAAGAAAAGGATGAGAAAATTACTTAATAAGAATCATTTTTCGGACTTGTTGAAATGAGGAATTATCTTCTCCGTTTGCAATTAACTTGTAGAAATAAATTCCACTTCCGGCAAAATTACCTTGAGAATTTAAACCGTTCCAAATTATAGCGTGTGTTCCTGCATTAATTTCTTTATTAGTGAATTCATAAACCAATTCACCAACAACATTAAATATTTGAAGCTTAACATTTGAACGAACTGGTAAAGCAAATTCTATTTTTGTAGATGGATTAAAAGGATTTGGATAATTCTGATACAGCATATATTCTGAAGGGATTACACTACTTAAATCCTGATTACTTACAAGAGTTTTAGAATATCCAATTCCACTTAAGCCCTGAAATCCTGTTGCTCCAATTAAAGTACCGACACCAGTATTTTTATCAATAGTGAATATGTCCGATATCTGAGTGGCAGTTCCCTTAATGCCAAATAAATCTCCATTATCATTAAAAGCAATTCCGACTGTATTTACACTAAATCCAGTTCTTCCTATACGTGTGGTATCTCCTGTTTGAGGATTTATTTTTATAATCCAATCTCTAACTGCACCGACAATATTTCTGACAGTTCCAAACATTTCATTAGTTTGAGGATCAAATGCAATTGAAACTAATGTAGTTGGTAATTTTGATACATAGATGCTATCTCCTGATGGTAAATTAAACCTGTAAATTTCACCAGACCTTTTAACACCATAGAATAAACCATTTTTATCAAATTCAATAGAGTAAATATCGGGGACTGGTAATTGAATAAATTGATATGCATCTCCACCAACAGAATTAAATCTTAGAAGGTCTGAACGCGTAGTAGTAGCTCTTAATCCATAAATTACATTAGTTGTAGGGTGTATCGCTAAGTCAATTATATCATTAAAGGTTGACTGCCCGATATTTGTACCTGCTCCAGTTGTTAAATTAATTGTTGATAAGTTTCCATTATTGCTGCTTCCTGAGATAGCATACATTTTCCCTTGTTGAGCAGGATTTACAACATATCCTCGTCCTCTAAAAGTAAAACCAGTAAAATTCGTTGAATTATTTACAACAGGGTATGTAATATTAACCGGACCTGCTGATTTTGGACGATATAGAAACTTCACCGTCAGAGAGTCAAATGAGTTCAGCGTAATTGGGAAACTATGAGACGAAATTCTCTTAAAGTCAGAAACTGAATCAGGGATGCTTGTAATGTTCATCGCAGCATCACCATAGTTACTTAAAACCATACTTACGGTATCACTTGAAAATCCAACTTCAACATTTCCAAAATTTACATCAACCGAATCTGTGAAAGCAAATACTCCGAAGAATGGTCTTACTCTAATCTGAGCAACTGTTGTTCCCCAAGTATTTGTAGCGGCTGCATGTTCTGGGAATAGCCAAAAATTATATTCATCTACCGGGTCGCTATAAATTCCTAAATAATCTCCCCATCTATTTCTCCCTGAACCAAAATCTTTAACATAGTTGCCTAATCCCGGTGAAATTAATTTTGCACCACTTAATCCAGGAGGATCATTAGCTTTTCTTGTTATATAAAATGAACCGATATATTCTTCCAATCCGGATCTGGAGCATGTAATTGCAACATTTCCTTCTGGGTCAACAGCAACTGTAGGATAAAAATACCAATATCTATCAGCACCTAATTCATAGATTTCTGTAATTGCATTAGTCTTAACATTCAATTTAACATATCTTACACTTGCATAACTTGGGAAATTAGTGTTTCTTATTGAATGAGTAAAATGTAAGTAATCTCCTCTTAAAACTGGTGCAGTTTTAACGTGACTACCATTAGTTTCAATAAGAAGAGAGCCACCACCAAGTTGATTTGCGTTTGGAGTTTGTCCATAAAAAGTTGTAGCAATCTGTCTTCCCGTTAATGTAGGATTTGTTAGTACATTACTTAATTCATAAAATCCATAATAGTTACTTCCCGAACGAGCTGCCCAGATAAAATAATGTTTATCGGAGTTACCATATTGAATTGATGGGTGAACAACATCTGCAAATGATGATGTTCCAGGAATTGTAATTCCCCACAAGTCTTTCCAACTTAATGGTCCTCCATTTGCAGCATACAATTCTGATTTTATCAATATTCTGATTTTATCATAAAGCTTACCACCGGTAAAATAGAACTGTCTTGAATTTATATAGATTGCTTTATCATCAAAACCAATTTGAGGATAATCGCCCCAGGTAGCGGTAACAGAATTACCATTCGTTCTTGCATCTAACTTATATCCGTACCAAGCACCGAGTGGATCGTTATCATCAGAAATAAAGATAATAAAAAATGCAGACTGTGCATTCGTATTAACATTATCCCAAAGCATAAACCATCTGCCTTCAAAATGGTCATATATTATTTGTGGATCAAATGCTCCCGGATTAGCTAAAACGGGTGTACACCATTGGTCAGCGTCAATTGATTTTAGTAATGTTCCATTTTTATCCCAAATAGAAAATCTTGAATTTACACAAGCAACAACGTGATTTGGTCCAACTGCAATAATTGGATCGGGAGGTATAGAATTAGTCTGTGGAATACCCGGGAATTTTTTTAATAAAAGAGTATTATCTCCTATTCCATTTGTGCCCATTCCATTTGCAAAAGGATCTTCGACATAGATAGATGGTGTAACGGGCGAAGAAATCGGAGCAATAAATGGTTCGGTGTAGGGCGATTCAGTAATCCTATCCCTTATAATTTGTGGGTCAATAACAATGGGTGCCTCAGGAAAAGTATTAGTGTTAACAATTACTCCTGATTGGACATTACCAACTGCAGGACCCTGATAAGAAATCTGGGGAAATGATGTAGTTACTAACAAAAAAGTAACTACTAAGAAAGCGGCCAAATTTTTCATTGATCTACCTCTGATATGAATTAAATATTTTCTTTTAAAGATAAATTATAATTTATCCAGTATCAATATCAATAATCAACGCATTTATTTTTTTAGCTTTTGATATTCATCCAAAAGAAATTGTGCAACAGCTTCTGCCTCATTTGGTTTCAATCCTGGATTTGGCATTGGTGGATATGCAGGATCAACTTTAACCGGGTTACGAATAAAAGCAACTAACTGATTTATTTTCCCATCATATTTTGGTAATACATCCAAGTGAGCAGGACCAACCAATTTTTTGTCAAACTGATGACAGGCAGCACATTTAACCTGATATATTTCAGCGGCATTTATAGCTACTTCTGTTCCGCTGCCTTTTAGTTCAGCAAGAATTTTATTGTACTCTGCACTTAAAATAAGAGCGTTAGATTCTGTTGCATTTTTTATTAATATTTCTTTCTGAACAACAAATGAGAAAACGGCAAGTAAAAGGAAGAAAAATACAAGAGGGTTATAATTTATTTTAAATTTGTTTAATATGTAATGATTCAAAGATAATGCAGCTAAAACGAGTACTAAAACAAAAAATGAAAATGTAAATACGTTTCCACTTAAATAAATTTTTGGTATTAAATAAATATAAAAAAGAATTAGAATAGGGATAAAAAGAGATGAATAATAAATTAAACGGGAATTAAATTTGGTTAACTGTTCTTTATAACTTTCCTCAAGTTGATAATTCTCTTTATTCCAAAAAAAGATATAAAACAAAATATATGAACCTGTCAAAGCAAATGAGAAACAAATAAACAGCAATAAATAGACAATAGTTTTGATTGAGAAAAGCATCGAGATAAATGAATTTGGCTGCCAAAATTCAAAATTAGATGCAGCGGTTAGAACTCCAGCCAAAATCCAAATCCCTGCAAAAAGAAATACTATTCCAAAATAGCCATAACGTGATAAAATTTTTGCTGAACTACTTTTAATTTTATTATAATCCTGCTTTGAAATTTCAGGTAAAGAATTTTCTTCAACATTTTTAAATATTAAGTCTAAAGAGAAAGTAATTCTAAAAGTATAAATGAATAAAAGACCTACTGTTATGAACAAAAACGCAAGAAATAAATCAGAAGTATAATGCGTTCCGGTTTTATTAAATATCTGTGAATATACAAGTATAAGTGTGAAAAGTGGTAAAATACCTAAAGCGACTGCTGATAAATTGTTTATGCTTACGATTTGTAAAACATCTTTTGCAAATTGAATGTAAGAACTATCTCTTTTTGAATAAGACTTTCTGAAATAGTTTAGTGATAATATTGTCCCACCAAAAATCAAGATTAAATAAGGTATAACAATAGTTTGTAATAATATAGAAATATAATGAAGTAGCTCAAGGTGTTCTGCTGATTGAGGTAATACTAATTTATCAAGAAATTCCATTTGATATTCCCTTTTATTAAAAAACTAATTTGTTCAATGATAAAACAACTATAACTGATAAAACAAAAAGATTAATACTTCTGAACGCTGAAATAGTCATAGAACTATTTTCTGAAAACTTTAACAGTTTAATTGAACTAACAATTATAGCCAAAGTCATCAGTGTCATTATAAATAAGATTGTGTAGTTTGTAATTTGTAATGTTATAGGAATCAATATGCTGCTAAGTCCCGTAGCGACTGTCCACGAAAAAGTTATTCTTGCAAGTTGAGGTTTCGAGAATAACTTTGTAACTGTTGGTAAATTAGCAGACTGATAATCTTTATCAAGTTTAAGCATTAATAACCAAAAATGTGGGATTTGCCAGATAAAAAAGAAAAAAGCAATGACCAAAATTCTAAAATCAAATACATAACCGCCTGCTGCAACCCAGCCAATTATTGGTGGAATAGCTCCAACTACAGAACCCGGTATTATTGCCAAAGAAGTTTTTCTTTTTAATGGAGTGTATAAAAGATTATACCAAACTAAATTCAATATTCCTAAAGCGAAAGCTATTTGATTAACAAAAAGGAAAAGAATTAAACCGCCAACTATGGTCAAAATAACTCCCATTAAAAAAGCATCATTGGCAGAGATTTTACCAGAAGGAATTGGTCGAGACTTTGTCCTATCCATTATCAAATCAATATTTCTCTCCTGATATTGGTTGAAAATTGCACTTCCACAAGCCAATAACAGAGTACCTAAGAGAACTGTAAACATTTTATAATCATAAGTATCTGCTGCTGAGATGTAACCAAAACCAGTTGTAATCATTACAAAAAAAGTAATTTTGAATTTAGTTAATACGAGAAATATTTTTATCTGTTTTTTCAATTATTTATAATCTCTGAATTTTTTAATACTACTTCTTTATTTGAAGGATATTTATCCTCAGACTCAACCCAAGCGAAGAAATCCTCTTTTGACATCACAACAACTTTATTATACATATAGGAATGATTAAGCCCGCAATACTCTGCACAAGCTATATCAAATGAACCTAATTCGCTTGAATTAAACCACATTTTCCTTGTTTGGTTTGGATAAACATCTTTTTTAATTCTAAATTTTGGTACATAGAAAGCGTGATTGACATCTATGGATTTTAAATTTAATGCAATATCTGTATCAACAGGAACATAGAGAGTGTCAGTTTGTTTTCCATTAGGGTATTTAAAAGACCAAATCCACATTTGGGCAGTAACATCAATAGTATATGAATTTTCTGGAACTGATTCTTGCTTGAGGTAGTCTTTCCAACCTAACCAAAACATAATTAATACTAATATCAATGGAATGGCAGTCCAAACTATTTCAAGGGCTGTATTGTGGTGGATATTTTTAGCAATTGGGTTTCTCTTCCTGTTATACTTTACAACGAAAAAAATCATTAGGAAAGTTACCAACACTAAAAAGAAAATTGATACAATAAGTGTAAATAAAAATGTAAAATCCGTGCTTTGAGAGAAATTTGAAACTCCATCAAACATATTTTAATTCCTTACAATAAAAGAATAGTCGGTAAAAAGTAAAACAAACGAAATTATCAGGAAAAACATAGCTACTGCAATAAAAATTTTAAAAACTACAGTTTCACTTCTTAAATGCATAAATACAGTCAGAACGAGATAAGTTTTGATTGATGCAATAACTAATGCAGTTGCAACTGTCAAACCTCCGAAATTTATTCCAGCTACGGCAACTGTTATGCCTGTTAATGCCATTAATGACAACCAAATCAAAACATATACTCCGTAACCGTGAGACTTATGCGTAGAATGGGAACTATCACTCATAATTGATCCTTTATGTTATCAGATAAAATAATGGAAAAAGGAATATCCAAATAATATCAACAAGATGCCAATATAATCCCGCAGATTCTAATTTCATATAATTATTGTGAGTAATAACATCTTTAGCAGTGTAATAAGTCATTAGAAGTATCAATCCAACTCCTATTACTACGTGAAGACCGTGTAAACCAGTCATTACATAATAGAGACCAAAGAATAAAACTTCCCCTGAAGGTTTTGAAAGCAATTCATTTGAACCAGGATAAATACCGTGATGAAATTTAGCTCCCCATTCGAAATATTTGTTCACCATAAATCCAAGAGCCAATACTACTGTAATCAATTGAAAAATTATGGATAATGATTTATTATTTCTTTGAATAGCAGTTATAGATAATGCCATTGTCAAAGAGCTGGTTAAAAGAATTGCAGTGTTAAAAGTTCCTATAATTGTATTTAATTCTTTTGCTGCTAAATGAAAAGCGTCAGGATTATTGTATCTGTAAACAGAATAAAGAATAAACATACCACCGAACAATAATAATTCAGTAAACAAGAATAACCACATCCCCATTCTTGTTCCAATATCATCTCTATGAACATGAGATACTGTGTGTTCTGAAGAACTCACTTTGCCTCCGAAAATTGAGTTACTAATTCGTTTGATTTATACTCATAAGGTTTTTCAGTTACTGTTGGTATATCAATGAAATTTTCGTGGATAGGTGGAGTATCAATTTGCCACTCGAGGGTTTCCCCACCCCAGATATTTTTTTCAGTAACTCTAACACCTTTGAATGCTGAATAAACTAAATAACCAAACATTAAAAATATTGCTGGTACTAATATCCAAGAACCAATAGTTGAAATTACATGATAGATTTGATATTCTGGCAGATAATCATAATATCTCCTTGGCATTCCTAACCAGCCCATAATAAACATTGGGAAATAGAGAACATTAAAACCAATAAATACTCCCCAGAATGTTCTTTCAGCCAATTTTTTATTGTACATTCTTCCAAACATTTTAGGGAACCAGTAATGCAATGCAGCAAAAAATCCAAATCCTGTGCCTCCAAACATTACATAATGAAAATGAGCTACAATAAAAGAAGTGTCGTGAACGTGAATATCAATTGACAATACTCCTTGCATTACACCTGTCAAACCGCCAATAGTAAATTGAAATATAAAAGCGAGTACATATAAGAGTGGTACTTGCAAATCAATTGAACCTTTATAGAGAGTTGCTACCCAGTTAAATACTTTAATAGCACTTGGAATAGCAACAATCATAGTCAATAATGAAAATATCAACTGGCTGGTACTGCTCATTCCTGCTGTAAACATATGATGAGCCCAAACCAGAGAGCCAAATAATGCTATTGCTACACTCGACATTGCAATAAAATTATAACCAAATATTGTTCTTCTTGCAAATACAGGAATTATTTCAGATACAACTCCCATTGCCGGAAGTATCATTATATACACTGCAGGATGAGAATAAATCCAAAATAAATGTTGATAAAGAACCGGATCACCACCTAAAGCAGGATCAAATAAACCGACTTTAAAGAATCTTTCAAAAGCAACAAGTAGAAGTGTAATACCAATAATAGGAGTTGCTAAAATTTGAATCCATGCAGTAGAATAAAATGACCAAATCGAAAGAGGCATCTTAAACCAAGTCATTCCAGGAGCTCTCAATCTGTGGACAGTTGTTATAAAGTTTAATCCAGTTAGAATTGAAGAAAATCCAAGTATAAATGCAGCAAATAAAGCAAAAGTTACATTTGTTCCGGTTCTTACACTATAGGGAATGTAAAATGTCCATCCTGTATCGGTTGGACCTCCGGGTAATAAAATAGAAATAATTGCTAAAAGACCTCCAATAACATAAAGATACCACGAAGTTAAATTCCACTTAGGAAAAGCGACATCTTTTGCACCAATTAAAATGGGAAGGAAAAAGTTTCCAAATACTGCTGGTAAACCGGGTACTACAAACAGAAAAATCATTATTACTCCGTGAAGAGTAAAAATGGCGTTATAGGTTTGAGGGTCCATTATTGTTTTACCCGGTGTCAGTAATTCAAGCCTCATCAAAAGCCCGAATGTAATACCAACTGTTAAGAAAATCATTAAAGAAATAAGATATAGAATTCCTATTCTTTTATGATCAGTTGATAAAATCCAGCTTAATAATCCTTTATGCTTCCCCTGATATTCTAAATAGCTAACTTCATTATTATTTTGATTGCTCATATCCTTTTAATTTTAATTTATTAACTTTTTTTTGATAATTCTTTTTTAGGTTTATACTTAATGTATAACAAAAACACAACAACAAATAACAGAATAATAATTCCAAAAATTCTTGTAAGGTTAAAAACATAAGTTCTTCCTGCAGGGTCATAACTATAACAAAACTGTAAAACTCTTGCTATTGTAGGGCTAACCTTGCTTTCTGAAGCTTCGAATATTGCCATCTTAAAATCAAAAGGTAAAATTCCAAAACCGTGTCTTTCTGAATAACTGGGGAAAAGATACCTTGTTATTTTACCATTGCTATCAATAAAAATAAAGCAACCAGCGTGTCTGAAATCTTTCCCCTCCCTTTTGAAATAGAAACCTGCTGCATCACTGACTTTTTTAATATCGTCCAATTTCCCAGTTAAAAATCGCCAACTTTCAGGTGGAACATTTTTATCCATTAACTGTAAGATGACATCTTTTCTATTTCTGGCATTAAAAGGCAATTCAAGTTCGTCCATACTTATAACAATTACATTAAAATCAACTCCGATTATCAAATCCGTATTATTTATAACTTTAGCCATACTATTCAATAAAGGGCTGCAAATACCGGGACATTCATAATAAACAAAAGCTAAAACCGTCGGCTTACTAATTAAATCTTTTAGAAGTACTTCATTTCTGTCTTCATCAAAGAAATAAACGTCAAGCGGAAGAGTTGCACCTAATTTTTCATCAACTCCAACTTCAGGATTTTTATCGGAATAAACATTAAATGAAAGAACAAATAATAAACTAATTATAATTTTAATCATTATTACTCTATGAGAGATAATAAGTTTGAATGAAATTGATTAAACTCATTATCATTGATTGTCAGAATTTTTGGATTAAAAATATTATTCTCTAAACTTTTTGTTACCATAGTTCGTAATTGTTCAGGAGATTTTCTCCAATCCTTATTTTTAACTAAATAACTCAAAGCAGCATTTTTGTTTAGTAGATATTTTTCAATTGTGTTAGTACTATTATTCTGCTTTAATTTTTCATTAATTTTTTGAACCAACAGAGACTGATTTGAAGTTTCATTTAATTTAATTTGCTCAGCAATTGCAACTGGAATTTGTGCAGGCGTAAAACTTCCCGCTGATAAGTTATACAAAGCGTCCAATGATTTAATATCATCATCAGAATCATTTTCAGGTTCAGGGATGAAATTTTTCCTAATGTAATGAGCTAAAGCAAATTTTTCCTGAGGCTTCAAAAAATCATAAGCTATCATTGAGGTTCCACTTATTCCTTCTTTAAGAGTTGAATAAATCCCTGATAACTTTGTCCCGTTTTTCCATCCATCTTTAGAAGTAAAATTTCTTGGAGCAGGATTCATACCAACTGAAGCAGGTCCTCCACCTGCACCTGTTTCACCATGACAAGAAGCACAATTTATTTTATAAAGATTCTCACCTTCAGACAACAATTCAGCTGTTGCAATTTTAATCTGATTTATATCAACTGGTGGAATTTGTTTACTTTCCTGAAAAGTTAAATCCGAGACCAATACAGTATCTAAAATTACAGGCGGAACTTTTTGTCTTGATATGAACTCGAGATTTGAAACAAAGTATAATCCGATTATTATTCCAATTGTTAAGAAATAAGGGAAAACTAATCCAAAGATAGTTCCCGGACTATTTTTTATCTCTTCAACTTTTTCTCGTATTTGATTATAAAATTCTTTCATCATAACCCTATAACAAAATTTTATAAATGAAAGTTTATTCCTCTTTTTAATTTTGGGTCACCAACAGGAATTAAATTTTTATTTTTAGAAAAATAACTTAAAACAAGCATCACCAGACCAATTCCTAAAATTGGAAAAACTAAATCAATCCAACTAAAATAATAACCTGATTTCATTTGCTTCATATTAGGCATAACTAACCAGAAAATATCTAAGAGATGTGCAAAAAGAAGCCAAATTGAAATGAACTTTAATTTTTTTGGATTCATCTTGGCTGGCTGAGAAAGCAACACAGCATAAGGAACAACAAAATGAACAACAATGAGAAGAATTGAAATTATACTCCAACTTCCTTCCCATCGGGTTAAAAACCAGAAAGTTTCTTCTGGTAAGTTTGCATACCAAATTAAAAGATATTGGCTGAAAGCAATGTATGCCCAGAAATTAACGAATGCAAAAAGCAATGCACCGAAACTGTATAAATGATCATCAGTAATCCAAGGTTGATAATATCCTTTTTCTTTCAAAACAACTACTATCAGTGTAACAGCAGCAAGAGCAGCTATAACAGTGCCTGAGAAGTAATAAACTCCAAAAATTGTTGAGAACCAATGTGGTTCAAGACTCATCAACCAGTCAATTGCAGAAAAAGTAATTGTTATAGCAAAAACAGGAATGAAGATAGCAGAAAGTTGTATATTCTTTTTAGTTAAATTTTGGTCTTTAGTTTTATCTTGCAAAAGAGAATTCTTTCCAAGTGCATAATAAAACAGAAACCAAAGAGCAGAAATTACTATTACTCTAATAATGAAAAATGAAATATTCAAATAAGGCTCTTTACCTTTTAATATTTTATCTTGTTCAACAACTTCTTTGTGAGTCCAATGAAATAAATCGTGATTAAATATCAATAAAGGAATTACAAGAATAAATAACAAAGGAAGAATCCCACTTAAGAATTCTGGAATCCGTCTAAAAGGAACGCTCCAATCAGCACCGGCTACATATTCAAGAGCAACAAGAAACAAAGAGCCTAAACCGATACTAATCAGCATCGAATAGAGAATAAGATAATTGAAAATAGCTCTTTCCTTATCAACAAAGAAAGCTAATAAAGATAAAACTAATCCAGATACAAAAATTATTGAACCAAACTTACTCAAGCCGGAAGGCAATTCTTTATGCGTATAATTAAAATCAGTTTGATGCATTTTTCAAATTCTCCTTTTTTGAAAGCTGAATATCAGACTCATTAGCATTTTTTGCTCTTTGCAATACTCTGATATAATTTACAACAGCCCATCTTTCTTCAACATCTAAATATGGAGCATAAGAAGGCATTGAGTTCTGTCCGTTTACTATTACGTGATATATCCAACCATCCTGAAATTCCTGTGCTCGCTTTGAATGAAGAGTAGGTGGATTCGGAAATTGCCCTCTTAATCTACTATCCCCTTCTCCGAAATTACCGTGACACGGACTACAAAATGTTAAATACTTTGATTTACCGAGTTTAATATTTTCTTTAGTTATTAGATACGGATTATCTAAAATTCCAGTTGGATTAGTTTGACCTTTTGCTAAATAAGGCATAAATCCTTGTGCAACAGTTCCTTTAACTGGAGTTCGCATTCCAAAACCATCTGCAAATAGGTTTGATGGTTTTTGTGGAGTTATTTTTTCTTGTTCACTCATCCAATCGAAAGGTGTCATATAGAGTAATTTATTCAAAATAAAATAAGTCGTTCCGGAAGTAACTAAGAATATTGCAAAAAGTAGAGTAAGAAACTTTGGTTCAAGAACAGAATTATTTTCTTTTTCTTTATGATAAATTTCTTCTATCACTAATGGATTTAATGATTGTAAAAATTCTCTGACTTTTTCCAAATCAAAGTTTTTATCTGAAGCTTCAATTACTAATCCAAATTTATCCTTTGAAACCTGCTTCATATAATTCGTATCGTGAAGCGGATGATGATTTTCTGGAAATTTGAAGAAGAATGTAATCATTCCAATTACTGTAGCTAATGTTGCCAGAAGAACAGTAACTTCAAATGTAACAGGAATGAAAGCAGGTAAAGCAAAGAAAGGCTTTCCACTTATAATCATTGGATAATCAATTGACATTGTCCAATACATAAAAAACAAAGCGATGAAACTTCCAGTTAATCCAAAAACTAATGTTATGAAACCAAGTTTTGATGGTTTCAACTTCATTGCTTTTTCAATACCGTGGACAGGGTATGGGGTATTTATATCATATTTCTGATATCCTGCTTCAGAGGTTTTCTTTGCAACTGAAATTATTTTATCAGGATTATCAAATAAAGCAGTTAAACCATATAAATTTTTATTATGCATTTGAAACACCTCCGTGATGCGAAGGCTGAGCTCCTTCAGCAACTGCTTTGACTTCTGAAATTGAGACTACCGGTAGTGTTTTTGTAAATAGAATTACGAGTGTAAAGAATAAACCAAAACTACCAATCAATATTCCAAAATCGTATAATGTTGGAGTGTAATAAGCCCAACTTGATGGAAGAAAATCTCTGTGTAGTGAAGTAACGGTAATTACAAATCTTTCGAACCACATTCCAACATTAACTAAAATCACAATAACCATCATAACAGGTATTGATCTTCTAAATTTCTTGAACCAAAAAAGTTGAGGGAAAATGACGTTACAACTAACCATTATCCAATAAGCCCATGCATAAGGACCAAAAGCTCTGTTTACAAACACAAATTGCTCAGCTTGTACTCCACTATACCAGGCGATAAAAAATTCCATTCCATAGGCATAGCCAACCATCATTCCTGTTGCAAGAATCACTTTATTCATTTTTTCAAGATGATCCATAGTTATTATGTTTTCTAAATCAAAAATCTTTCTAACAAAAACTAAGACTGTTACAACCATTGCAAAACCAGAAAAGATAGCTCCGGCAACGAAATATGGTGGGAATATCGTTGTATGCCATCCGGGTAGAATAGAAACAGCAAAATCAAAACTAACAATTGTATGAACCGAGAGAACTAATGGTGTAGCAAATCCAGCAAGCAGCATATAAGATTTTTCGTAATGCTGCCAATGTCTTGATGAATGCCTCCATCCTAAACTGAACAATGAATAAATTGTTTTTTTAACTTTTGAAGAAGTTCTATCTCTTAATGTTGCAAAGTCAGGGATTAGACCAATATACCAAAAAACCAAAGACACAGTAAAATAAGTTGAAACAGCGAAAACATCCCACAACAAAGGTGAAGTAAAATTAACCCAAAGACTATGCTGATTGGGGTAAGGCAGTAAATATCCGTCTAACCAAGGACGACCTGTATGAATTGCGGGGAAAATACCAGCGCACATAACTGCAAAGATTGTCATAGCTTCTGCAAATCGGGCAATACCTGTACGCCATTTTTGTCTTAAAAGAAAAAGTATTGCTGAAATCAAAGTTCCTGCATGACCAATACCAACCCAGAAAACGAAATTAACAATATCAAAAGCCCAACCAATTGGTTGATTATTACCCCACAAACCCAAGCCATAATAAAAACTTAGTGCAAGACAAACAGCTCCAATCATTAAAGCACCACCGGAAATAGATAATGCTAAAAAATATTTCTTGTCTGGTTTTGTATCTAAAGGTTTTGCAACTAATTCTTCAATTTCTGCAAGTGATAAACGACCCGCAACAACTGCTGTTTCTTTTGAATAGTCAATATTCACTATAATTCCTCCGAATGAACATTTCTTAATTTAGCAATGTATGTAACATTTGGCTTTATGTTTAGTTCTGACAAAGAGTAGTATCCTAATTCGTGGTTTCTGTATTTGTAAAATTCTTCCTCAGAATTATTTATGTCTCCAAACTTAATTGCATTTGTGGGACAAGCTTCCTGACAAGCGGTTTTAACATCACTTCCTTTAACTTTTCTTCCTTGTCTAATCGCTTCACTTCTGGCATCTGAAATTCTTTGAACACAGAATGTACATTTTTCCATTACACCACGAGAGCGAACGGTAACTTCAGGATTATTTAATAATGCAAGAACAGGATTCTCCTGATATCCATTTCTAAAATGATCTCTGTAATTAAAGAAATTGAATCTTCTAACTTTGTAGGGACAGTTGTTAGAACAATAACGAGTTCCAACACAACGATTGTATGTCATTTGATTCAAACCATCAGGACTGTGAGTTGTCGCTACAACAGGACAAACATTTTCACAAGGTGCTAAATCACAATGCTGACATAACATCGGTTGAGTGCTTACTTTTGGATCATCAGGTGAACCGGAGTAATATCGGTCTATTCTTAACCATTGCATTTCACGACTCTTTAATACTTGATCTTTTCCTACAACAGGAACATTATTTTCAACATTGCAAGCAACTACACAATCACCACATCCCAAACATTTATTTAAGTCAATAGACATTCCCCATTTTACTTCCTTATATTCAAATGGTTTATAAACAGATTCATGCTCAATGTGATGTTTTTCAGATATAAATTTTGGATTATTAATGTATTCAGCAACAGTACCTTCAATTACAATATGTCTTTTAAAATGTAAGTCTTGTTCTCTTGGAATATCAAATGCGTGGTGTTCTTGAGTTGAAGCTAAAATATATTTTCCTGAAACTTTATTAATCTGAACATTCGTGTAAATCCAAGGAGAAAAGGAATAATTTTTAGTTAATAATTTGTTTGCATTAAATCCAACTCCTGAAGCAACAATTCCTGAATATTCTCTGCCGTAACCCAATTCGATTGCTATGGTATTATCAGCATTGCCAGCTTGAACGAAGACAGGAATTTTCAGTACTCTTTCACCAACTTTTACTTCAACTAAATCATTATCTTTTAATCCCAATTCTTTTGCAGTATTAAACGAAACAGCAGCATAATTGTCCCAAGTAATTTTTGAGACAGGATGTGGAAGTTCTTGAAGCCATCCGTTATTTGCAAATCTTCCATCACCCAGTGCATAACTCTCTTTGAGAATTAAAGTATAACCTGAATTTGTTTTATTTACATTTTTGAAATTAACCGATGAATAATTGAAGTTAAGATTTAATACTACATTTTCATTTGTTAATATAAATCCATTGTGTAAGGCAGAATACCAAAACTTATCAAAGCTCAAGTTATTAGAATATTTTGGATAAACGTTTTGTTGCCAATTAGATTTTAAGTAATCGTGATAAATAAAATCATTATATGATTGTGAATCTTTTTTAATCCAGGTTAATAATATTTCTTCAAGTTGACGGGAGTTATAAATCGGCATTATTGCAGGCTGACTTAATGAAATCAATCCTGTGCGGGACTGGAAATCTCCCCAGCATTCAAAATTATGATTAATTGGTAAAACGTATTTGCTGACTTGACTGGATTCATTCATCGTTTCGGTTAATGAAAACACATTATCAACTTTCGTAATTGCATTTCTATATCCAATATCTAGAGGCAGATGATAAACAGGGTTGCAATTAAGATGAATAATTGCTCCGACCTGATTATTATTGATTTTATTTACTAATTCACTAAATTCATCAAAAGCAGAAAGATTATATTGATTTAGTTTTAATGAATCTTTGCGATAAAGAGATGTGTTTCCTAATAATTCATTCAATAAATTTACAGCTATATGCGTTTCTTCTGATAAATAATCTCCGGCATAGACTAAAGACTTACCTTTTTTATCTGAAAGATCTTTAACTAAGTAATTAACAGTTTTTTGATTCAAATTTAAATTATTCACAACATCATTGAGGTTTACATTAAACTCTAACGAAGTTGATATCACTCCCTTTTTCTTCAACTCAGAAATTAGTCCTAAAACGAATTCTAATTGATTTTCAGGTTTAACTTTCAATCGGTAATCAGCATTAATTCCTGTTAAACTAAGCCCGCTTTCTACCACATATAATCTGTTAAATTTTTTCGAGTCAACATCACGCATCTGAGCAAATAGTTTTGAGTTTTCAACTCTATTTTCATCAACACCAAGGAAATCTGCTTCAAGGGATAAAATTAATTCAGCTTCATTCCATGCGATTAGCGGAAAGCTTTCATTACCATAAGATTTTTTCCAAGCAGATTGACGAGTTGAATTATTAAATAATTCATAGCTGTATAATTTTGCAGTAGGATAGACTAATTTAAATTCGTTTAATAGTTTAAGTGTAGTAGGAGAATTTATTTTATGTGAAATTAAGGCGATTTCTTTATTCCCGACAGTTGATAAAACATTAACAATATTATCATCAACATATTTCCATTCAGTTTCACTAAAAACATTATAATTTTTTCTTAGGGGAGATTTAATTCTTTCAGGATCATAAAGATTCAAAATGCTTGCTTGACCTTTTGCACAAATTTTTCCTTGATTAACTGGATGTTCAGGATTACCGTCAATTTTAATTGGTCTTCCTTCACGAGTTTTGATTAAAATTCCACAATTACTATTACAACCGGTGCAAGTTGATGCATAAAAGTTCGGTTTACCTAATGTAATTTCTTCAGGTTTAACATTATAAGGAACAATTTCACCTTTATCTCTGTAATCTGTGCAAGCGACGCCGGCGAAAGCGGCAGATGCACCAAGAAGAGCTAAAAATTTTCTGCGTGATAAACCTGATAAATTTTCATTTGGATCAAATTGATCTGTAACACCCTCTTCAAACTCATTGTATTTTTTTTCAATCGTTTCTTTATAATTATAAAGTTCTTTAAAACTTCTCCAATAATTAGGATCAGGACTATTATCTATAGATTGTTTTTCAAAATGTTCAGACATTTTTACCACCCGATTTTTCTCTACTTACTGATAATGGATTTGATTTTACTACTATTTGTTTTTTTGAATCTTTTTGGAATAAAGAAATAAATGGAATATTATTTAATATGATAGCCGCTGCGCCGGTCAGAAAGCTGTAATTAAGAAATTTTTTTCTTTTGATTTTAACTGAATTAGAATTCATATAAATTTCTCCTTAACGATGACAAGCCGAACAGTATTCGGGTCCTTTGTTAATTTTATCTTTTAATTCAGGAAACCTGTCGTGGGCTTCTCTATGACAGCTCAAACAACTTCCCATAGTAAAAGAATTTAATTGTCCAACTTTTTCCATTTGATCAACGCTACCATGACAAGCACTACAATCAATACCTTTGTTCACATGCACAGAATGATTGAAATATGCATAATCAGGCACTTTGTGAATTCTTTTCCAAGGTAAAGGAATGTTATTATTATAATATTCGGTGAGTTTAATTATTTGTGGTCTATCTTTACGTGCAATCGAATGACAATTCATACAAGTAGAAACAGAAGGAACTGATGCATATCTTGTTTTATCAACACTTGTATGACAATACTTACAATCTATCTGCATCTGCCCTACGTGTAAGAGATGTGAAAATTGTATAGGTTGATCAGGTGTATATCCAACTCCATCTCTTTCAGGACGAGAGACAAAATATGTTAAAGTAAATGAAGCTATTATTACAAAAATAATCAACGGAAGCTGATTACGCAGAAGAAAGTCCAGTTTGGAAGCATTCATTAATTTACCAGTAAAAATTTTTTAATTGATTATTATAAAATTTGATTAATTATTAACTTAAAATTTAATTGAATCAAAGTTAAAATTTCAAATTATTCTATGCAAATTCAAATTTGGTGACTTATTAAAAAAAATTACATTTATACAAAATAAATATATTTATGTGGCTAAATCCTGTCCCTGATTCTAATTTTTTTTGGGGCTGTCTAAAAAGTTAAAAAATGTCAGTCTGAATAATATGAACTTAATTATATCTATTTTGTTCTTATTTTGAGACACAATTATGCTTTTAAGCACAAACATAATCCTAAATTTGTAATAACTCTTAAGAAATGTCAGTAATATAACTCAATAGAAATGTCAGTAAAAAAACACTGAAATTAGGATTCTCAAAAAAAAGGAGAATCTTAATATGGAAGGAATACTGACAATGAGTA
>Ga0308414_1000621_pt1 | contig 22848 bp, 17 predicted proteins | sample HotsprSampleOS50_FD_205667 | JGI IMG/M metagenome (GOLD analysis project Ga0308414, IMG submission 205667) | Hot spring phototrophic mat microbial communities from Octopus Spring, Yellowstone National Park, Wyoming, United States - 20090730_OS50 ...
GAGCCAAATGGAATGACACTAGAGAGAGGCGGAAAATCTATTTGGATTGTAGATTCTGGAACTCATACTGTCCATCTTTGGAACTTTAATCAAGGCATAGCTAAGGTAGTTCTAGGGAAAAAGGGAGAAATGGATAGTACCAACGATATGGGAACATTAGCTAGGTTTTCTAGACCCGCTAAAATTGCTTTAGATGATCATTCCATATTGATTTCTGAAGAAAACAATCATACAATTCGTAGAGTTTATAGAAGAAAAGATAACCAATTTTTAGTTCAAACTTTTTTAGGACAAGCTGGAACATCTGGGACTGCAAACGGTGGGGGTATATCTACTCAATTTAATACTCCTAGAGAGGAATTTATCATCTTTCTGGAACTATTGTGATTGCTGACTCAAATAATCATGCCTTGCGATTAGCTTATATAAACGATAACAGTACGGCACTTCTAGGTGGTTTAATTGGCACCTCTGGTACAAACGATGGTAGCACGAATCGACAGAGGACAAGTTCTACGGCTAGGTTTAATAGTCCTTCAGAAATTACTTATTTACGAAAGAATTTAAATTCTAACGATCCTTATGATATGAGAAATATTTTTGTCGTTGACACTGGAAATCATACCATCCGTAAAATTAAAAATGTCTGGGTAAACGACAATACTTTTTCTACAGGTGGGGGAAATGCAGGCTCATTTGAAATTTCGACAATTAGTGGATTAGCCGGAACTTCTGGAAGTAATGATGGAAGTTTAAGTGAGGCAAGGTTTAATGCTCCTGAGTCTATTGTAGCAGATGAGGAAAATGCTTACCTTTATGTAGCTGATACAGGAAATCACGTCATACGAAGAATTAACCTCTTAGAAAATAAAGTGACTACAATTGCAGGAATAAGTGGGCAGTCGGGATACAGAGATGGGGCAAGTAGTCAAGCTTTGTTTAAAAATCCTAAGTCAATTTTTTTATTTAAGCCGTACTTACTTATCTCTGATTCTGGAAATGGACTTATTCGAGAACTAAACTTAAATAGCAGTGTAGTAAGAACTGTGTTAGGAAAACCTTAAGTTAGAATCCTTGTAAAAGAGGGAAAAAATCCCTCTTTTAGTTTTCTTTTTCTGCAAGCCATCTTTCTGCTTCTAAAGCAGCCATACAACCTGTGCCAGCAGCAGTAATAGCTTGTCTGTATATTTTATCTTGGACATCTCCAGCAGCAAATACACCAGGTATGTTTGTTTTGGTTGTTCCTGGAGTTGTAATGATATAGCCTTGTTCATCTAAGTTTAAAAAGCCTTTAAAAATTTGAGTATTAGGCTCATGACCAATTGCATAAAATAAACCACTTACTTCTAACTCCCGAGTAGACCCATTGACTGTATCCTTCAAGAGTAGTTTTGTAAGTGTTTGACCATTTCCTATAGCTTCCTCCACAACACTATTCCAAAGTATTTCAATTTTGGGATGAGTCATGGCACGCTTCTGCATAATTTGAGAAGCACGGAGTTTATCCCTTCTGTGGATGAGATAGACTTTGGAACCAAATTTACTCAAGTGAGTAGCTTCTTCTACAGCAGAGTCCCCACCTCCAACTACTGCAAGAGGTTTGTTTCTAAAGATAGGCAAAGCTCCATCGCAAACAGCACAAGCTGAAATTCCCTTTTGCCAATAAATTTCTTCTCCTTTGACATTCATTCTTTTTGCTGTAGCTCCTGTAGCAATAATTACTGCTTCTGCCTCTGCTTCTTCTTCCTCTGTCCAAATTTTAAATGGGTAAGTGTGAAAGTCTACTTTGGTTACTGTTTGAGTTTTAATAATTGTCCCATATTTTTCTGACTGAGCACGGAAAAGTTGAGTAAGTTTTGTTCCATCTATTCCATCAGGAAAGCCGGGAAAGTTTTCCACTTCTGTAGTCGTAGTAAGCTGTCCTCCAGCTGCAATTCCCCCAGCCATAAAGCCTTCATACATGAGTGGTTGTAAATTTGCCCTTGCTGCATAAATAGCAGCTGTATGACCTGCTGGACCTGAACCAATGATAACAATTTTATAAGCCATATTTTTTCTCCCATAACTTAGAATAATTCTAATAGTTCTTTTTGTAAATTAGAAATGTAAATTTTTGTATAAATTTATAGAGATGGGAAAGTAAAATGCAAAATACTTTCAGGGATAAGAAATTGTGATGTTTACTCTCAAACTATATAGTAAGGTTTTGAAAAATAAATCTTTCAGCTTTATAACAAAGGCTAAGAAATATTCTCCACAATGAGATGATTTATTGCAAATGAGTAAATAAATAGTTGATTCGGTAATATTTCCTTTCTATTTAAAAGTAGACCTAAGGTTCAAAGGAAGAATTTCGAAGTTAAAAGTTGAATCTTAGAAATTTTATAATCCTATTAAAATTATAGTACAATAGTTGAGTAAGGAATTTTGTAGTGGTGGATGCAGGGTTGTGGTAATTTAGACTTTTTTGTAGTTTTTACGCTTTTTGCTACAATCGAAAGTGCAAAATCCTGTGGATAAACCTTCGTTTTCCAAAAATTTGCTGAATTAGTCGAGGTCTACTGACGTCGGGTGTAGTAACTCCAAATATCGCCTTTGCTCGGTCTAAAAATTCCCCCATCAACGACAAATCTAGTTCCACCAAAAAGCTAAACAGTCAACAACGAGAAACTCCAGATCCTTAAGCAAGAATTCGCAACTCAAATCACTCAGAATCATCCGGCCTAAAACAAAACTTCTGCAAATCCAAACCTTCTTCCTGATACGTTTATACCAATTGCCAAAAGTATTTTCCTATTTTGTTGAAAATGAAGCTTATTTGGTAAAGTTTAAATTTAATTGATTAGGATTTTTTTTTGACGTTTGGTATAAGTCTATCTTTTTTTGATGATTACGTTGAAAAACTAATCATAAAAAATCCTCCTATTTCTAATTTAAGAAAAATAAAGAATTTATTTCGAAAATTTGAATAATTTTTATAAAAAATAGATGTGTCGGAAACTTCTAAAAACCAATATAAAAAAATGTATATATAAATAAAATATTTATTAACAAGAAATTTATGGGACAAAGAAATCTTTTTAATAAAATCACTGAGCTAGCTAAGTCTACAAGAGTTTAACAATGTAATAGATTGGGAAATCTACATATAAATTGGAACTATACATAAATATAAACAAGTGAAAATTAGATAAAATTAAGGGAAGCTTTAATAAACTCTAATTAAAGGATAAAATTTCTTAGCAAAAATCCAGTTTTTTAATTGAAAAAGTAGTTTTTAGAAGTCCTCTGTCATAAGATAAAAGAGAAATTTTAATTAAAAAAAAGTATATAAAAAAATTATTGAATTACATAGTTTACATTAAAAATAAATAGCTTATTTTATATTGGAGTCTTGAATATACTAAAAAAACTTATTTTTCTTGAAGTTTGTCCTAAAAAGAAATTAAAAAAAATTTTAAAAAAACAATTTTTTTTCTAAAAAATACTCTAGTTCAATCTCATTTGTCCGATAAAAAAAACAGAGGAATCAAGGAAGAGACCTCAAATTAAAAAATTCTTTCAAAAGAAAGACGGATTTCAAGGAGGAAACCGATGATTATAAACCACAACTTATCAGCTATTAACTCTCACAGAGTTTTAAAGTTTAACAATGAGACTCTCACAAAAGACATGGAAAAGCTTTCCAGTGGTATGAGAATCAACCGTGCTGGAGATGATGCTTCTGGTCTAGCAGTTTCAGAAAAAATGAGAGCTCAAGTAAATGGGTTAAGACGTGCTACAGCTAATGCTGAAGATGGCATTTCTTTTATCCAAACTACAGAAGGATATCTACAAGAAACTCAAGATATCGTTCAAAGAATTCGAGTTTTAGCTGTTCAAGCTGCAAACGGTATTTACACAGAAGAAGACAGACAGCAAATCCAAGTAGAAGTTTCTCAATTGATTGATGAGATCGATAGAATTGCTTCTCAAGCTGAATTTAACAAAATGAAAATGCTAACAGGTGGATTTGCTCGTATGAATCCTACTGCTAGTATGTGGTTCCATATTGGAGCTAACATGCACCAAAGAGAAAGAGTATTCATTGAAACTATGACAACTGCAGGTTTAGGTTTACGTAATCCTACAGTTCTCACTTTCATTTCTCTTTCTACTATGGCAAAAGCTAATGCTGCTATTGGTGTAGCTGACGATGCTCTCAGACGTATTTCTAAACAAAGAGCAGACCTCGGTGCTTACCAAAACAGATTAGAGCATGCAGTACGTGGGCTTATGAATGGATATGAAAATATCCAAGCTGCAGAGTCTCGCATTAGAGATACTGACATGGCTGAGCAAATGGTTTCTCTTACTAGATACCAAATTCTCACCCAAGCGGGAACTGCTATGCTGGCTCAAGCTAACACAAGACCTCAAAACGTATTACAACTTTTACGTTAATAAGAAAAAAAATTTTGAAGAGATTTATTTTACTCTCTTCAGAAACTTTAAGCCGGTGTATGCCGGCTTTTTTTATTTAAAAAATTACATACAAAATAATTTGAAGTATAACTAAAAAACTTGACCAAATCCTAAGGTCAGTTAATAAATTTTTTTTGTGTCCTTGTGTTGTATTTAAACTAAAAAACCAAACACAAAATAAAATTATTATAAATTCTAAAATTGCTAAACTTTTTGGTAACCAGTTATTCAAATTTACCTCCAAAAGTAAGTTTATTTAGTATTTCATCCTTTTGTTTTTTAGTAAATTTACTTATAATAAATAAACTTATAGTTGAAAGAGTAAAACTTATAAAAGCAATATATAAAATATTTATTTGTAAGAAACTTAAAAAAATTGAAAATAACACTCCTAAAACTAAAGTAATAAGACCAGCCTTAGGAGTAGGAATTTTACTAATTATACCAAATAGCATTAAAGAAAAAATAGGACCTTGAAAAAAAGAAAGTGCTGTTTGCACTAATTCGTAAATTCCACTAAATTTTTGAGTAAAAGGAGCTATTAAAATTCCAAATATAAGTCCAATAATAGTAATTCCTTTTCCAAGTTTTAACTCTTGAGAAGAGTTTAGTTTTTCTTTTTTTAGCACACCGATAATATCTCTTGTAACCATAGTAGCCGTAGAATTTAAAGTGGAATCAATAGAAGACTGTAGAGCAGAAATAAAAGCTATGAATAAAAGTCCAGAAAGACCTGGTGGAAGTAAATTTTTTATTGCCCAGCCTAAAGCTTGATCTTTATGAGAAAGAGGAGTAGGGTTTAAAACTAAAACTAAAAGCCCGGGTAAGACTATTAAAAAGGGAACAAAAGTTTTAAAAATTGCAGCAAAAACTAAAGAAGCTTGACTGTCCCACAAAGACCTTGCACCTAAGGTTCTCTGTAAAATGACTTGATTTGTACACCAATAAGCTGGAGATAAAACTAAGCTCAATCCTAGTAAAACTCCCGGCCAAGGAAAACTAGGATGCTCCATAGGTAAAAAAGCATGTAGGTGGTTAGGATATTTTGTTTCTAGCTCATTCCAAAATCCAGCAAGCCCACCAGCTTTTTCTATACCTATAAAAGCAAGACTCATAGAGCCTATAAACATAATCCCTACTTGAACCCCATCGGTCATAGCTACAGCTTTCAGTCCACCTGTTACTGTATAAATTCCTATCACAAAAGCAGTAACAAAAATACTAAAACCATAAGACCAACCTAAATAAGTTTTTAAAATTAAAGCAGTTGACCAAAGATACACACCTACACTTAGAAGAGAAAAACAACTAAGGATAAGTGCTGACAATACTCTTACTTCTTTCGTGTAACGTAATCCCATAAACTCTGGAATAGAATAAACACCTGCTTTCCAATAATAAGGAATAAAAAAGAAAGCACAAAGTATCATAGCTGGAATGGCTCCAATCCACTCAAAATTAGCTTGAGCTATGCCTATTTCATAACTTTGTCCAGAAGCTCCTACATAGTCATTTGAGCCAATATTAGAGCCAATGATAGAAAGACCTACTATCCAAAAGGGAAGACTCTTTCCAGCTACAAAAAAATCTTCACTGGTATGTACTCCTCTTCCTATATAAATTCCAAATAACAGAATACCAGCAAGATATATAAAAATTAAAACTAAATCAATAGTATCTACACCTACAGGTTGAAAATCTAAAAAAAAGCTCATAGGAATTTTGTTGTTTACGCTAAAATCTAGCTAAGTATTCTTGAATCCTTTGTATGGTTTCTTCTGGATCCGCATTGTTTACAAAAACTTGATAGGCTCCATAAGCAATAGGAAAATGTTCCAAATCTAGTTGAACTAAATTAGGTAGCATCTGTAAACCATAACTTCCACTAGTTAGTTTTTCTGATCTATGACCTAAAGCAAACTCATATCCATATTTTCTATCGTGAGAATCTACCCCAAAACAAGATAACATAAAATCAGTTAACCCAGACAGACCTTGAAAAGTCCCTTCTTTTCCACCGAGTTTTACACCTATGGCTACCATTTCTTTGAAGAAACGATTGGAAAGATGAAATAGGGTATTATCAACATCTCCACCTAATTGTTCTTTAAAGTAACCTTCTACCATTCCCATAATTAAGGCATAAATAGCCTTAAGAGCACCTCCTAACTGAACTCCTATAATATCATGTTCAATTAGAGCAGGACGAGAAAAAATATAGCTAGTTGAAAGTAAATGTATAAGACGGGGAATTTGACTAGTATCAATAGCAGCTACCTCTAATCCAGAAATTTTTCTTTCCATCATTTGTTCGGGATATCCAGCCCCAGCAGCTACTGCTAAGCGATTTTTACTAATTCCCATATCTTCTAAATCATAAAGAGGTAAGCCTTTAGTAGAAGAACTAAATCCTTTTACTACGTTGAGAATTACAGATTTGTTTTTTAAAAGTTCTTCTTGAACTTGAGGAGTATAGATTTGTTTAAACTCCCAAGGATTGGTGCCTTGTACAAAAAGAGTAGCATCTCTAAATTCTTCTACATTGGAAGTAAATCGAATATTAGGGGGGAGTTTAAAAAGTGGAAAATGTTGTACATCTCTATGCTCAGAGTTACAAGCTTCACTAATTTTAGGATCAGGTTGATAGACAGTAACTAAGACTTTTTTATTTGCTAAAATTGCAGCAGTAGCTATAGAGCGATAACTAGAGCCAATGACTACAATTTTTTCTTCAGGATCTGTTGGCTTTTGAATAAGGACATTTGCATGTAATGCATCTTTATCTGCACTGTAAAGGTTACGATAAATTCCATGTCTATGTTTACTTAAATTAGAACCTATTAGTAAAGCTAAGTTGTCAATAATAAATTGTTTTTTATCGCCATACTCTGGATATGGTATATGTTCTAATTTTTCTAGAGTTGAATCTCCTGCTTTAGCTTTTAGTTCTCCAACTATTACAGGTTTACCAATAATTAATTTCCCAACTGCTGCATTAAATAAAAATCCTGTGGTAGGTAAAATTTTATCTGTTCCTTCTAAAGATATAGGAAGTACTACTTTATTTGCTACATAATGATAGACAGTATCTACAAAGGGCATAAGTCTTCCATCTCTAGAACGAGTTCCTTCTGGAAAAATAGAAATAATTTTTCCCTCACTTTGTAATTTTTGAGATACACGAAAAGCTCTCATATTAATTTTAGTCATGAGATCAGATAAACTAGGATTATCTGCCATATCTCGTTTAGAGCATACAAGTAATGTTCCAAACATATATAAACCTAAACGAGTAAAGTCGGGCTCAAAAGCAAGTCTACCTGCAATAAAAACAATATTTTCAGCTATCCTTCTTCCTATGCTTCCTGACGTGTACAACAAATGAAAAATACCAGGAGCATCTAAATGACTTAAATGATTTGAAATTAAAGTAATAGGATATTTTCCTACTAACTTTTCTACTATTTCTAAGTTTTCTAATCCTTGAACTTTAAAATTCTTCATAATGGGATTTAAAAACTGAACCATAAATTCCCTAGCTGAAGAATTCCCTTCAGTGTAAACACCAATTTGATCTAATAACTCAGGCTCTTTAAAAATGTTCATTACAGGTGGAATAGGGGTCGTACTTGATAAATAAAGAAATTTTTCTAAGAGTTTACGAGCCTCAGACTCACTCATCCCATTTTTAACATAGATATGGACGTTTTCAAAAAATTCTTTCTGCCATCTTCCTACACTAGCTTCTTTTTCCACTGCATCTCTCCTTTAATATGGTTTATTATTTTATAAGATTTAAAAAGAAAGGTCAATTAAAAATAAAATGTTTTTTAAGAATTTCCATGCCATTGAATTCGATATAAATCATGTCGACGTGAATTTAAATTTCTTACACTACCTTGAACTTTTAATTCTTTTAGTAAATCTAAATCTACATCTACAATTAAAGTCATCTCTGTATTAGGAGTAGCCTCAGCTGCAATAGCATCGTGAGCAAAAGCAAAATCAGACGGAGTAAATACAGCAGATTGGGCATACTGTATATCCATATTTTCTACATAAGGTAAATTTCCTACACTTCCAGAAATAGCTACATAGCACTCATTTTCAATAGCTCTAGCATGGGCACAGTGACGTACACGCTGGTAACCATTTTTGGTATCTGTAGAAAATGGGACAAACAAAATCTCCATTCCTTTTTCAGCTAAAAGACGGGGAAGTTCTGGAAATTCTACATCAAAACAAATTAAAATCCCTATTTTACAAACATCAGTTTCAAATACTTTAAGTTCATTGCCCCCTTTAACTCCCCAATAACTTGCCTCATCAGGGGTAATATGAATTTTATATTGCTCATCCCAAGTCCCATCCCTTCGTAAGAGATAGGATACATTGTATAATCCTGAGTCTTTGTAAACAGGCATACTTCCAGAAATGATATTGATATTATAAGATACAGCTAAAGCTAACATTTCTTCTCTTAAGCCTTCTGTAAATTGAGCTAGTGAACGAATGGCATCTGCTGGATTTTGTTGGTTGTATTTTGCCATGAGAGGTACGTTAAAAAATTCAGGAAAGAGTACAAAGTCAGCCTTATATCCAGCAACTGCATCTACAAAAAATTCAAATTGTTTTAAGAAGTCTTCTGTAGAATCAACACTCCGCATACCCCACTGTACTACTCCAAGTCTTACTACTGATTTTTTAGTACCAATGGGAATTTCTTTTTCTTCATGATAGATATTAATCCATTCACATAAAATTCCAGCAGAACTAGTATGAGAGAAATATTCAGGAATAATTTTTCTGACATGAAAATCATTTGCTAGTAAAAAACTTATTACCGAGTCAAAAATTTCTTTCTCTTGAACCTTACTAATATATTGATGAATAGTAAGCTTATGTGTATAATTTCTATATTCAGTTGGCTTACCAGCAAGAATAATTCTTTTTAAATTTAGTCTATAAACTAATTCTTTTCTTGCATCATAAAGCCTACGTCCAAGTCTTAGACCTCTAAATTTGGGATGAACTACAGTATCTATCCCAAAAAGAGTATCTCCATTTAAATTATGAGTTTTAAAACTTAAATCTCCGGTGATTTTTTGAAAATTATGCTTATCGGTAAAATCAGAATACTTTACAACTAGACTAAAAGAAAAAGCTACTACCTTTCCATTATCTTCAATACAAAATTGTCCTTCTGGAAAAAATTGGATAAGATTGAAAAAATTTTCTCGACTAAGGTTTTGGACGTTAGACGAAACTAAATTTAGTACTCCTTCTATTTCAGAATAATCTTTAGGACTAATATTTCTCAATATGAGCTTATGAAGCTCGTGCTTTTTGATCTTTTTTTTTTCTTTTTTTGTCATTTACTCTTTTAAAAATTTAAGGTTGTAGAAAAATTATACAACCTTAAAAAATAAATCTTTAGTTCTTATAAATTTGAAACTCTACTCTACGATTTTTAGAAATAGATTGATTTTTTTCTTGTTCGTATTCTGCAGCTCCATAGCTTTTAATTCCAATTTTAGAACTATCTACACCTAAAGCTTTGATAACTCTTTCTTGAATATGCTTAGCTCTGCCTTCTGCTATCTTATTAGCTGCTTCTACTCCACCATAAGGATCAGCATGTCCTGTAATTTTTAAAGTGTAACCTGCTGGAACTTTTGGTAAGATTTCCTTTAAAGCTGGAATGCCTTTCTTTTCCCATTCTTTATAGATTTTATCTGCTAAAACAGTTTTATTAGATTCAAAGCCTTCTATTTCTAAGGCTTCTAACTGTTTATTTAGTTCATTTACTATAGCTTCGTTAGGATCTGCAGTTTTAACTTCTGTAGAAGAACAAAAACTAAAGTGTAAACCTACTACAAAACTCATACAAATCAATAAAAGTTTCTTCATATCTAACTCCTTTTTTTGTGATACTGAAAGTTTTTCTTGAATTAATGTAAATTCTTTTTTTAAATATGATGAAGTAAATGACCTAACTTATCTTTTTTTGTCCGTAGATATTTTTCTAACTCACCTACAGCTCCCATCTCAATTGGAACCCGTTCTATTACTTCTAATCCATAACCTTCTAATCCTACAATTTTTCTAGGATTGTTGGTCATCAGACGCATTTTACTTACTCCTAAGTCTCGTAAAATTTGAGCTCCAATTCCATAATCTCTTAGGTCAGCTGCAAAACCTAGTTTTTCATTTGCCTCCACAGTGTCAAGACCTTGGTCTTGAAGAGAATAAGCCTTAAGTTTGTTTATAATTCCAATTCCCCTGCCTTCTTGACGCATGTACAACAAAACTCCTCGACCTTGTTTAGAAATTTGAGCTAAAGATGCATGTAGCTGAGGACCACAATCGCATCGATTACTACTAAATATATCTCCTGTTAGACATTCAGAATGTACTCTTACAAGAATAGGCTCTTCACTAGAAATTTCTCCCATTACTAAAGCTATGTGGATTTTTTCATCAATGAGAGTAGAGTAGGCTTTAATAGTAAATTCTCCGTATTCAGTAGGAAGCCTAGCTTCAGCTTCTAGTTTTACAAGTTTGTCTTTTTGTTTTCTGTAGGCAATGAGATCAGCTATGGTATAAATGTTTAGATTATGCCTTTGGGCAAAAATTTCTAAATCTTTCATACGAGCCATAGTACCATCTTCATTCATAATCTCACAAATGACTGCAGCAGGTTTGAGTCCAGCTAAAATAGCTAGATCTACTGAAGCTTCCGTATGACCTGCTCTACGTAAGACCCCACCTTTTACAGCTTCTAAGGGAAATAAATGGCCTGGTTTTACAAGGTCGTCAGGAGTTGAGTCATCATCAATTAAAACAGAAACTGTTCTTGCTCTATCGTAAGCAGAAATTCCAGTAGTGACACCTTCCTTAGCATCTACTGAAACAGTAAAAGCTGTCCCGTGGTGATCCCCACCTTTTTCAACCATCCGATTTAAACCTAAATAAGCTAACCTTTCTGTAGTCATTGGAACACAAATTAGGCCCCGACCATGAGTAGCCATGAAATTAATTGTTTCAGGAGTAGCATATTCAGCAGCTACAACTAAATCTCCTTCGTTTTCTCTATCTTCTGAATCTACTAAGATAATAATTCTTCCTCTACGAATTTCAGCTATGGCTTCTTCTATTTTTTTTATCATAACCTCTCCTTAATTTTCAGACTTTAGCTTTGCATGAATTTCTTGCAAAGCTTGTATACTAAATCCTTTGTTAAACATCTCAGAAAGTCCATTTACTAAGGCTTTAGCAGCTGCCGCTGTGGTTAAGACAGGGACTTTATATTTGATAGCAGCTTGTCTTATGTGATAAGCATCATCTCGGGTCACTCGGGAGAGAGGGGTATTTATAATTAAGTTTATTTTCTTTTCTTTTATAAAATCTATTACATTGGGATAAGAACCTTCATATAATTTATTTATATGAGAAGACAATATCCCGTTTTCAGAGAGTAGTTTGTGAGTTCCAGTTGTAGCAATAATATTATAACCTAAGGCAGAAAGTTTTTTAATGTAAGGCAAGAGCTCGGGCTTGGTTTTGTCGTTTATACTTACAAAGATCGTTCCACCTTTAGGAGGCTCTTCTCCAGCCATGATTTGAGCTTTTAGATAGGCTTCTCCAGCAGTTTTAGCAATTCCCATAACTTCTCCAGTAGAACGCATTTCAGGTCCTAAAATAGTATCTACACCTGGAAACTTATTGAAAGGAAGTACTGCTTCTTTTACATTTACCATGTTTACACGAAATTCATCTTTTAGACCTAGCTCATTTAAGGTTTTGCCTAGCATAATCATCGTAGCATACTTTACTATAGGAAGTCCAATGGCTTTAGATACAAAAGGGACAGTTCTAGAAGCTCTTGGATTTACTTCCAAGATATATAACGTCTCATCTTTAATTGCAAATTGAATATTTATAAGTCCTTTTACTTTTAACTCTAAAGCTAAGGCACGTGTGGCTTTACGAATCTCCTCTAAAATCTCTGCAGATAAACTCTGTGGAGGAAGCACACAAGCTGAATCTCCCGAGTGAATTCCAGCCTCTTCTATATGTTCCATAATTCCAGCTATAAATACTTGTTTTCCATCACAAAGAGCATCTACATCTACTTCAATAGCATCTTCTAGAAAGGAATCTACAAGTATAGGTCTATCTTCAGAAATTTCTTCAGCTTCTTCCATATATGCTTTGAGATTAGTTTCGTCGTTGATGATAGCCATAGCTCTTCCACCTAGCACATAACTAGGACGAACTAATACTGGAAAACCAATTTCTCTAGCTATTTGTAGAGCAATTTCCTTTGTAGAAGCCATACCGTTTGGAGGTTGTTTGAGATTTAGCTTGTGTAAAACTTCTGCAAAACGCTTTCTGTCTTCTGCTCTATCTATAGAATCAGGGCTTGTACCTAAAATTTTTACTCCTCTCTCTTCTAAAGGACGGGCTAATTTTAAAGGAGTTTGACCTCCAAATTGAATAATCACTCCTTTAGGTTTTTCATTATTATAAATGTTTAAAACATCCTCTAAAGTTAAAGGTTCAAAATAGAGTCTATCTGAAGTATCATAGTCAGTAGAAACTGTTTCAGGATTAGAATTTACCATAATAGACTCAATTCCCATTTCTTGTAAAGCAAAAGAAGCATGACAACAACAGTAGTCAAATTCTATCCCTTGTCCAATGCGATTTGGTCCTCCTCCTAAGAGCATGACAGAATCTCTGGAAGTAACATTGGATTCATCTTCTTCTTCATAGCTAGAATATAAATAAGGAGTAAAAGCTTCAAATTCTCCTGCACAAGTATCTATTCTTTTGTAGACTGGTGATATGTTAAAAGATTTAAGTTGATTTTCTATTTCTTTTTCTTTAGAGGTCAATAATTGATTGACTTGAGCTTTAATTTTACTAATATTTTCTTGTGAATTTAGTAAATTATTTATTTCTTGTTTTAGTTGTAAATAAGCTAACTGCCGATTTGAAAATCCATTTTTTTTCATTTTGAGAAGTTCTCTTATAGGATCTTTTAAATAAGTTTTTTCTAAATTATGTAAGTCTTCCATTTGTCTTATAAACCATGGGTCAATCTTTGTAACTTCTACAATTTCTTCTACACTAGCTCCACTTTCAAAAGCTAGTTTAATTGAAAAAATTCTATCACTTGTAGGAGTCTTTAATTTATTTAAGAAATAATTTTTTCTTTCTTTTTCAGGGATACTTTTTACTTCTAGTAATTCTTTTAAAAATCCATCTGAACCAAATCCAAATCTATCATTTTCTAAAGAACGCAGTGCTTTTTGAAAACTTTCTTTAAATGTTCTTCCAATAGCCATTGCTTCTCCAACTGACTTCATTTGAACACCTAAAGTAGTATCTGTACCGGGAAACTTTTCAAAAGCAAAACGTGGAATTTTTAAAACTACATAGTCAATAGATGGCTCAAAACTAGCTGGTGTAACTTTAGTAATATCATTTTTAATTTCGTCTAACGTATAACCAATTGCTAATAAAGCAGCAATTTTAGCAATAGGATAACCTGTAGCCTTAGAAGCTAAAGCTGAAGAACGAGAAACTCTTGGATTCATTTCAATTACAATCATATCCCCATTTTTAGGATTGACAGCAAACTGAATGTTGGAGCCACCAGTTTCTACTCCAATTTCTCGAATAATTTTTATAGCACTATCTCGCATTTTTTGATATTCTTTATCAGAGAGAGTTTGCTGAGGTGCACAAGTAATGGAATCTCCTGTATGTATTCCCATAGGATCAATATTTTCAATAGAACAAATAATTACTACATTATCATTTTGATCCCGCATGACTTCTAATTCATATTCTTTCCAACCTACTACAGATTCTTCAATAAGTATTTGACTAATGGGAGAAGCAGAAAGACCTTTGATAACTGCCTCTTCAAACTCTTCAAGTTTCTCGCAGTGTCCTCCCCCCGTTCCACCTAAAGTAAAAGCTGGTCGGATAATAAGAGGTAGTCCAATTTCTTCATGAATTTTATGAGCTTCTTCTAGATTAAATGCTTTTCCAGAACGAGGAATCTTCATCCCAATTTTTTCCATAGATTTTTTAAAAAGCTCTCTGTTTTCAGCTTTACGAATAGCTTCTGCTTGGGCACCAATAAGCTTAACGTTATATCTTTCTAAAATCCCTTCTTTTTCTAAAGCCATAGCTAGGTTTAAAGCAGTTTGTCCTCCTACAGTAGGGAGAATAGCATCAGGTTTTTCTTTTTCGATGATCTTTACTAAGATAGGGACAGTAAGTGGTTCAATGTAAGTAGCATCTGCTAAACTAGGATCTGTCATGATAGTAGCTGGATTAGAATTAGCTAATATTACTCGAATACCTTTTTCTTTGAGAACTTTAGCAGCTTGTGTCCCAGAGTAGTCAAATTCACAAGCTTGACCAATTACAATGGGTCCTGAGCCTATAATAAGAACAGAGGAAATATCTTGTCGTTGTGGCATAAGACCAATTTTTCAAACAAAGAGTTAGATACAAGTAAAAAGAAAACTATAAAATTGTATCTTACTCTATATGGTTAGAATACTTAAGTTTGTTTTTGTAGTAAGAAAACCAAGCTAAAATAACTAGTGCTGCCACAGGAATAGTAAAAAAAATATGAACTTGTATAAATCCAGCTATAATACCTAAAATCCCACCAAGAAACTGAATCATTACTAAATTTCCACCCGTATTATCTAAAATCATTTTTTCTAATTCATCTGTATCTAACTTCATGACTTGTTCTTCTACAAGTTGAGTGACGTTAATTTGATGAATTGCTTTGGCAATATTTTTTTTCACATATTCGCTACCCTCTGGAGATTGAATAAAATCAACTAATTTAGCTTTGATCCACTCTAGGACCTTAAAGGAGTACTTGCCAATCTTGTCCCAATTTTTTTCATCATCTAAATATTTTTTTAATCTTTCAATACTTACCGGTAAAATATTTTTACGAGCATAGTCTCCCGAAAAATCTATCCAATCTTTAACATTTTTTACAATTTCATCTTGGGTTTGTGGACTAGAAAGTTTTTTTTGAATTTCATCTACTAAAGAATCCATAGCTTTCATAAATTGTTCTGAAGTATCTGGATCATCAATAAATTGTTGAAGTATATATTGAATTGTCTCTGTATTTAAAGAAATAATTTTTTTAATTCCTATCCCAATACTTCCTATAGTTTTTTTCTTGGAAAGATACTCTTCAATAGCTGTATTTAATAGTTCAGATAATCGAGGAAGTTCATCTACTAAAACTTTTTTCATTAGGGAGGCAACTTCTTCTCTATTTTCCTTTTTTTGAATATATTCAATAATTTTTTCTCTAACTTGTTCCCAATATTTATGAATTTCTTCGGGATTGCGTGCAATTTCTCTGACTGTCTCTTCTGTAAAATTAAAGATGGAATTTATAATTTCTGGACCTTTTTCTTTTAGTACAGAAATAATTTTAGTAGTTACAGTAGAGCGAAAGCCTTCATCTTGTAAGAGTTCATCTAACCATTTTCCAACTTTTTCTGTGCCTTTTTCTATTAGGTTTTTCTCATATACATAAGCTAAAATAATTTCAGGTGCAAGTAAGCGACGTTGAATGCTTCCACCTAAACTTTGAGCAATTCTATGTTTATTTTTGGGAACTAAGCCTTCCCAGCCTAAGACCTTTCCTTGCTTAGGTTGAAATAACATTTTAATAGCTAAAAAGTTTGTATAGTATCCAACGGCTCCTGCCATAAGTACTATAAAAGCAGAATCTATCCAAAGATTTTTTTCAGGAAGATAAAGTTGAATTATACCTAATAAAACTGTAGTAAAACTTAAAATTTTCCGAAACCAAGAATCTAACTTTGCAACATCTAAATTCATACGGTAAGTTAAAGGTATTTAATTTCTCTGTCAAGAAAGAATTTTATAAAAAGAAAAAATGCTTCTTTTTGAAGCTAGCTATTGATTTTTGGTATTATGCAATATTCTATAGTGGATACCCATTGCCATTTAGATTTAATACAGTCTCAAGGTCAAGAAATTTCCCTATCCCTTGAAAAAGCTATTTATTCAGGGGTAAAAAAACTCATTCAAATAGGTATAGATTTTTCAAGTTCTACTCAAGCAGAGCAAATTTCTGAAAATAATATCCTTCCAATTGAAATTTATTTTACAATAGGAGCTCATCCTTGTCATAAAGTTTCCAAACAAGAAACAGCTGAGATAGCTAAACTCATTGAACAAAAAGTTACTCATCCTAAATTTGTAGGAATTGGTGAAATAGGACTAGATTATTATCATTCCAAGGATGATTGGACAGAACAAGAAGAAATCTTTCGTAATTTTATTGAAATTTCTATTCAAAAGTCTTTACCAATTGTTGTTCACTCTAGAGATGCAGCAGAAGCTACTGTCAAAGTTTTAAAAGAGTATAAAGATAAAGCTTTTGGAGTGATTCATTGTTTTACTTACAATTTAGAACTAGCTCGGGAATTTTGTAAATTAGGTTATTATATTTCTTTTTCTGGAATTTTAACTTTTAAAAATGCTAAAGATATTCAGCAAGCAGCTAGAGAAATTCCTCTAGAAAATATTTTACTTGAAACAGACTCTCCCTTTTTAGCTCCCACACCCTACAGAGGAAAGAGGAATGAACCAAGTTATATGCCACATATTTTAGAATTTCTTTTTCAAATTCGCAAAGAACAAAAAACAAAAATTGAAGAACAAGTATATGAGAATTCTTTAAATTTTATACATAAAAAGGCAGCCTTATGTTAGATATACATTATATACTACAAAATCCTAAAATTTTAGAAGAAAACTTACAAAAAAGAGGAATACAAGATTCTAGTATTTTAAATCAATTAGAAGCAATCGTAAACAACAAAAGATCTCTTCAAACTAAAGTAGAAAGTCTAAGAGCTGAAAGAAATAAAGTTAGTAAAGAAATTGGAATCAAGAAGTCTAAGGGAGAAGATATTACAGAAATTTCTCAAGTGATGAAACAAGTAGGTAACCAAATTAAAGAGTTAGAAACTCAACTGGAAGTAGAAGAACAAAGACTTCATGAGTTAAATTTAAGCTTACCTAATTTATTAGATTCTAAAGTTCCTTTTGGTAAATCTGATGCAGACAACATAGAAATAAAAACAGTTGGTCAAAAAAAAGATTTTTCCTTTGTCCCAAAACCCCATTATGAAATTGGAGAAAACTTGAGGATAATAGACTTTGAAAGAGGGGTAAAGCTAGCAGGAGCTAGAGCTTATACATACTTTGAAAAAGCTGCTAAGCTAGAAAGGGCTCTTATGAATTTTATGTTAGATACTCACTCAAAAGAACATGGTTATACAGAAGTATGGGTTCCCATGCTAGTCAATGACACTTGTATGATGACCACAGGTCAATATCCTAAGTTTAAAGATGAATACTATCGTATTGATAGAGATGAACTAAATCTTATTCCTACAGCAGAAGTTCCACTTACAAATCTCTACAGAGATGAAATCTTAAAAGAAGAAGATTTACCCATTAGTGTGATGGCTCATACTTCTTGTTTTAGAAGAGAAGCAGGTTCTTATGGCAAAGATACAAGAGGGATTATTCGTGTACATCAATTTCAAAAAGTAGAATTAGTAAAATTTACTAAGCCTGAAGAGTCTGAGAGTGAACATCAAAAAATGCTTTCTCATGCAGAAAATATTTTAAAAAAGCTAGAGCTACATTATCGAGTAATTTTACTTTGCTCTGCAGATACTTCTAATTCTTCTTCTATAACATATGATCTAGAGGTTTGGATGCCGGGACTTGGACGTTATGTAGAAATTTCTTCAGTGTCTAATTTTAAAGACTTCCAATCTCGAAGAGGAAAAATACGTTATAAGACAAAAGAAGGAAAAAATCAATTAGTTCATACCATAAATGGCTCAGGACTAGCTATAGGTAGAACTTTAGCTGCAATTATAGAAAACTATCAAACTACAAAAGGAGACTTTGAAATTCCAAAAGCTTTAGAAATTTATTTCAGATAGGTGAAAAAATGAAATATATATATTTACTTAGACATGCTAAATCAGATTGGGATACACCTTTTGTAACAGATCACGAAAGGGGACTTGCTACTAGAGGAGAAAAGAGTGTTCAATTTTTGAGAAAATTTTTAGAAACAAAAGAAATTCAAATCGATGTAGCTTTTGTTTCTGATGCTAAACGCACTCTACAAACTTACAAATTACTCAACAAAAACGGTAGTATAATTAAAAATCATGTTGTAGTCCCAGAATTATATGAAGCTAAGTTAGAAACATACTACAACATTCTTAAAAATACTCCCGATATAGAAGAAAGTATTTTATTTGTAGGGCATAATCCAGAAATAGAAGAGTTTGCTAACTCTTTATTTGGTAATCAAAAACAAGAATCAATCTTTTACAAATTTCCAACTTGTGCTTGTCTTTGTTTAAGCTTTGATATAGAGTCTTGGAGTGAAATTCAAAATACTATTGGTAAATTAGTTTTTTACTTCACTCCTTCAAAGGGCATTAAAGAATGAAAGTCTATATTAGTGAAAAAGAAATTGAACAAAAGGTCCAAGAACTAGGTGAGCAAATTTCTATTGACTATAAGGGAGAAGATATAATTGCTATAGGAATTTTAAAAGGCAGTATGATTTTTATTGCTGATTTAATTAGAAAAATAAAATCAAATGTAGAAGTAGAATTTATTTTTGCTTCTTCTTATGGAGATAGTACTGTATCTACTGGAAATGTAAAAATTACTCATCTTTATGAAAACAAAATTTCTGGAAAAAATATTTTACTCATAGAAGATATTATAGATACAGGACTTACTTTAAATAAAATTACCTCACAAATTCTTCTAAAACAACCTAAAAGTTTTGAAGTTTGCTCCCTGTTTGTAAAAAAAGATAAACATAAATTTGAACATAAGATTAAATATTGTGGATTTGAGATACCTGATAAATTTTTAGTCGGATATGGCTTAGATTTAGATGGTAGGTATAGAAATCTTCCTTATGTTTCTGTAATAGAAGATTTTATATAAATTATTGATAATTTTTTTTATAATTATGAGAAAATATTTTTACTTAACGTTAATGTTTTTAAGCATGCAAAATTATTTAGGATGTTTACCTTATCTATATCATGTCAGTAAAGGTCAACTAGAAATTATTTCCAATAGAGAAAGTATAGACTTTTTAATTCAATCTCAAAAGTATCCTAATTGGACAGAAAAGTTTAAGTTAGTAAAACATGCTCGTAACTTTGCAATTCAAACTTTAGGTTTAAATCCTAAGGGTGGTTACATTTATTTTACAAAATTAAATCGAAATGAAGTAGGGTGGCATGTAACTGCATGTGAAGAACTTTCTTTTAATTCGTATACCTGGTGGTTTCCCATTGTAGGAAGTGTGCCTTATAAAGGTTTTTTTGATTTAGAGATGGCAAAACAAGAAGAAGAAAAACTTATAAAACAAGGCTATGATACAAGACTTCGTATTACAGCAGGTTATTCTACTTTAGGTTGGTTTTCTGATCCACTTTTCTCTACTCAACTTAGACTTAGAAATGATGAGTTAGTTGCTTTAGTCATTCATGAAATGGCACATGCAACAATTTATTTCAAAGGGGATTCAGTTTTTAATGAATCTTATGCTACTTTTTTAGAAGATATTGGGACAGAATTATTTTACCAAACAGGTCTTTATAGTGAAGAAAAAAAAATTTTAGAAATTCGTAGTCAAGCTAAAAAAGAAAATGAATTTATTTACCAAGAAATAAAAAAAACAGCAGATGAGCTAAAAAACTTATATGAATCTAATTTAAGTCGAGATCTCAAGCTTACAAAAAAGCAAGAAATTATTGAAGCATATAGACAGAGAATTTTAAATTCTAAAGAAAAATTAAAATTTTTAAACGTAGAAAAATTTGCAAAAGCAAAACTCAATAATGAAAATTTTAATGGGGTTCTCAGGTATAACTCTGGAAAAAAATTTTTTCAAAAAATCCTAGAGGAATCCAATTATAATTTTATAAATTTTCATACTAAACTAAAAGAATTTTCTAATTTAACTTCTGAAAAAAGATCTAAACTACTAGAAGACTAGTTGTCAGGAATTAAAAACTCATAAGTTTTATTTTTACTGGCTTCAAACTCATACTTTCCTGTTCTAATCCAGGGATTATGTAAAATTAATTCTTTATAAGTGGTTTTGTTTTTAATAGCAAATTCAGGTAAATTAGGAATAGACTCTTTTACTTCAATTTTTTTTAGTTTATATGGTTTGTATTGCTCACTTGGGCTTAAGTTATAATTGTACTTTTCTGGATTAGTTAAAATTAATTTCAAAGCAACAATACGAAAAATATATCTATAAGTTTCTGGATTTAAATATAAGTTATAATAATTTTTTTGCTTTTGTGAGCTTAAAGCATCTTTTAAACCTTTTAGGCCCCTATTGTATGCTGCAGCTGCTAAGGTCCAGCTACCTAATTCCTCTTTAGCTTCTTTTAAATACTTACAAGCAGCACGGGTGGACTTTTCTAAGTGTCTTCTTTCATCTACTGAAGAACTAATTTCTAGCCCATATTTTTCTGCAGTAGCCGGGATAAATTGCCAAATTCCTGCTGCATTTGCTGGGGATGTAGCTTGAGGATTTAAGCCACTTTCAGCTACTGCTAAATAAAAAAAATCTTCGGGTATGCCCTCTGAATCTAAAATAGATTCAATAAATTTTTTATATCTTCCCATATTTTTATAAAGTAAGATCGTAGAAGAATGTAAATTCTGATTGATTACTAATTCTCTTTCTAATCTCTCTTTGACTTCTAGGTTTTCTAAGGGAAGTTTTTCCCCAGCAAATTCTACAGAACTTGGAATATAGGGAGAAGAAAATTTGGTGTTTACGACAGGTGAACAACAAAAAATATTAGAAATAATAAGGAAAAAAAAATGTAGTTTACGCATTTAATAAGAACTTTGTACTTGTAAGGCAATTGTACCAGTTCTAGCCATTTCTAAAATTCCAAACTTAGAAAGCATTTGAATGAGAGCAGAAACTTGTCTCGAATTTCCAGAATATTCTACTACTACAGAAGTTTCTGTAACATCTATGATTTTGGCACTAAATACATCACAAACAGATACAATCTCTGAACGGGTAGAGTCCTCACTTTTTACATGTAATAAGACAAGTTCTCTTGTGACAGATTCTCTGTAGTGTAAGTCTTTTACTTTTAAAACGTCAGGTAATTTCATGAGTTGTTTTTTTACTTGCTCAACAACTCCATCATCTCCTTTTACTACAATCGTCATACTAGAAATTTCTGGATTTTCTGTAACTCCTACAGCAATGGAATCAATGTTATACCCGCGTCTTGTAAATAAACCTGAAACATGGCTCATAACTCCTGGATGATTGTTGACTAGTATACTTAAGGTATGTTTCATTAGCTTTTAAACTTCTCCAAGTCTTTAAACTCAATCATTTCTTTTTGACTTTTTCCTGCAGGAATCATAGGAAAAACTTTTTCTTCTGCTGGAACCATAACTTCTAAAACACAAGGACCTTCATCTTTTAAAAAAAAGTTTAAGCCTTCTTCTATTTCCTCTTTAGTAGAAATTCTCTTACCAGGAATTTCATAAGCTTCTGCAAGTTTTACAAAGTCGGGATTAAAATTCCATTCTGAATGTGAATAACGTTCTTCGTAAAAAAGTTCTTGCCACTGTCGAACCATACCCAAAAAATTATTGTTAAAAATTAATACTTTTACACCTAAATTATAAGCCCTAATAGTAGCTAATTCTTGAATACACATTTGTATGGAGCCATCTCCCGATACACAAATTACTAAATCATCTGGACAACCTATCTTTGCACCAATAGCTGCAGGAAGTCCATATCCCATAGTTCCAAGTCCACCTGAAGTTAACCAACGATTAGGCTCGTCAAATAAGTAGTATTGAGCTGCCCACATTTGATGCTGGCCTACGTCAGTAGAAACAATGGCTTTCCCTTTTGTTTTTATATATAGTCTGTGTAAAAAGTCTTGAGGTTTAATAGTATCTCCCGAATTATCATACTCTAAAGGATGATTTTTCTTTAGTTCATTTAATCTTTCGAGCCATTCTTTTCGCTCTTTTTTCTCTACCAATGGAATTAACGCTTCTAAAGCTTCCTTTAAATCTCCATGAAGTAAATAGTCTACATCAATTCGCTTGTTAAATTCAGAAGAGTCAATATCTATATGAGCTCGAACTGCGTTTTCTGCAAACTCACCAATTTTAGCTACACGGTCATCAAATCTGGCACCTAAGTTTAAAATGTAGTCACACTCA
>Ga0308414_1000622_pt1 | contig 22828 bp, 18 predicted proteins | sample HotsprSampleOS50_FD_205667 | JGI IMG/M metagenome (GOLD analysis project Ga0308414, IMG submission 205667) | Hot spring phototrophic mat microbial communities from Octopus Spring, Yellowstone National Park, Wyoming, United States - 20090730_OS50 ...
CATCTGTAAATTATATTATCTAAATTTTTCTATTATTATACCTAAACCCAACCTCTTTTAAGTAATACATAAAGTTTTCTTTACTTGTCCCATGATACCCCTTTGCATATGACAATCCTTCTATCAATTTATATATTTCCCATTACTAAACCGCTTACTATGGTCTATCCTCTCATTCTTAAAACCATACCTAACTAAATAATCATAACTCCTTAACTTATAAATGTAAATAATACTACCCCTCTTAACCTTTTTTTATAGTCTCTATATATAATCAAGGTTGCTTATCTTAAATAATCACCTATTTTTTATTTTAAAATTTTATTTAAAAATTTTTTTTAATCTATATTGTTATAAACTGGTTTTTAAGCCTTTAAGTATTTATTATTTAATCACTAAAAATCAGAATTAAGCCTAATCTAAATAGAAATTTTGTAAAGCATACATAGAAAAACTAAAGATTAAAAAAATAGAGAAAAAACAAATAGTTTTTTAAAAGTTATACCACCTAAAAAATATTAAAACTTTTATAAAATAATAAAAAAAATAGAAAAATTGATAGAAAATAGATTGTAAAAGACTATAGTTTAAAATTATCACCAAGATATATTTTTTTAACCTTCGGGCTGTGTGCAAGCTCTATAGAATGTCCACTTGCAAATATAGAACCCTCAACAATAATATAAGCCCTGTCTGTAACTCTTAACGCTTCCCGTGCATTATGGTCAGTAATAAGAATACCAACTCCCATTTCATCAACAAGATTTCTTATAATAGCCTGTATCTCTTGCACAGCAATAGGATCAATTCCAGCAAAAGGCTCATCAAGTAATAAGAAAATAGGTTCTGAAGCCAAAGCCCTTGCTATCTCAACCCTTCTTCTTTCACCACCACTTAGAGCATAAGCAGGAGTATTAGCAATATATTCTATATCAAGTCTATTCAAAAGTTCTTCAAGTTTTCTTTTCCTCTCCTCTTTACCTATTGCCCTAACTTCTAATATAGACATTATATTTTCTTTCACTGTCATTCCTCTAAAAACTGATGGTTCTTGAGGTAAATAGTTTATCCCAAGTCGGGCTCTTTTATACATTGGCATAGATGTTATGTCTAAGTCACCAAAAAATATTTTACCAATAGTAGGTTTTTCAAGCCCGACTATCATATAAAAAGTAGTTGTCTTACCAGCCCCATTTGGCCCAAGTAAACCAACAATCTCTCCCCTTCTAAGCTCAAGAGAAACATGGTCAACAGCAGTAACATTACCAAACTTTTTAACAAGATTATCAGTTGAAAGAGTTATATCTTTTAGACCTGTAATTCTTTTAATCCTTTTTTCTTCAGCCTCTTTTTTCACTTTCTCAATATCAAGTTCTTCCTCCTGCTTTTTTATAATTTCTTTCATTTCCACTTGTGACATTTCAAAAAGTTTTTCATAAGCCTCTAATTGAGAATAAAGCTGCTTCTGTTCTCTAGCATTAAGTTCCAGAATATTTTCATATGCCTTAATTGTTGTCTCAAGTTCTTTTAATTTAGTTTTAAGTTCTTCTATATTCTCTATATTATCCATCACTTTTCCTTTTTAATATCAAATCTTCCCTTTATTTCACCCTGCATAACTACATTATTATTAGAAGTATCAAGAATAATTATCTGAGCATATGTCAAGTCATTACCCTTTTTATATACAGGATTACCAGTTAAAACCATTTTGTTTGATTTTTTATCATAATAGCCCAAACTACTACTTATAACCTTATCTTTCTGTCTTATATTAACAGAACCAATTAAAAAAACTTTATCCTCATTATTATCAATACGTATAACATCAGACCTTATGTCTAGGTCTTTACTCTTATCCTCTATAAATGCATCAGTCTTCATAAGTATAATATTTTTCTTCTCTTCATATTCAATTTCATTAGCCTTTCCTAACATATTTTTATCTTTTATCTCCTTAACATCTTTAAATACATAAAAATTATTACCATCTTTTTTCAAATTCAAGAGCTTATCAGAAACAATTTTAGTGTTTTCTTTTATATAAGTTACATCATCTGCTTCTATAACATCTTGTTTTTCGTCATATTTCCCTCTTTTTGCCACTATACTGATATCTTTTTTATCAATTCTAGTCTCTTTATCAAATATCAAAATCTTATCATCTTCAAGATATTTAATACCTTCAGTTTTAATAATATAATCATCTTTTTTTATACTAGAATTAGTATACATAAGCATAAACTTATCTGATTTAAAATACTCAATCTTGTCAGAGTTTATCTTAAGTTTATCATCGAAAACAACAGCATTGCCTTCTATAAAAATAGATTCTTTATTGTCATTTTTAACAATCCTTATGAGATTACCTTCAATTGTTCTTTCTTTTTCAAAGTCAACAAGTCTAACAGGTTTTCCAGTAAACAGTGTTGATTCTCTGGCTAAAGATTCTTTAGTCCTAATCATAGTATCAGCATTTACTCTCCTCTTATCTTTTATAAACTCAATAACAATATTGCCATTAGCCATTACTGTCTTTTCTTGCTTTTTATATATAAGGTTATCAGTTGTCATAAAATAGTCTTTTGTATTTAAAGAAACATTACCAGAAAGATTAAACATGTTATTCTTATAGTCAACTTCCATTTTAGAGGCATTTATAACAATATCAGCAAAAAGATTAAAATATCCTAAATTAAATAAAAATAATAGTAAAAAAAACTTAAAAGCCTTCATTCTCAGACTCTGGTAATGTCATAGATACATTATCTAAATAAAACTTTTTTAAGTTAACACTTAAGGAAAAGTTATAACCATTTACAATAAGCCCCGTCTTATCTTTTATCATAACAGGTGTTCCCTCACTTGTCTCCAGTATTGAATCATTTCCCTTCCATCTAAAAAAAGTACCCTCTAACAAATATCTTTCCTCAACTACTATTTTAACATTCTCAAAAAAAGTAGTTACCTTATTTTCAAGATTATACATACCTTTTTTAGCTACTATATAACTGTATTCATTATAGCCTGAGTCTATCTTTGAAATAATATTCTCCATAACAAAATTCGAAGAATTGTTATCATAAGAAACAGATTCACTCGATAAAAACATATTTGGTTTATCATCCTTATAAGAAACATAGGTATAATTCTGAGCATAAAATCTGTTAACCTCTTTAGAGGCAGAAGGTTCTTCTATTTTAGGTTGGCTACAATAATGAAAAAATAAAATAAAAATAAATATTTTTAGTTTTTTCACTCTTTAGTTTCTATACCTTTTTTGTTTATTCTCTTTTTAAAGAAAAGAAGGAAAATAATAAAAAATGTTGCCAAAATGTTAAGTATTACCAAAATAATTAAAAAATTAATTTTTGAATTTATAGAATCAACAACGGTCTTTGTGTCAACCACAAACTTTTGAGTCTTTAAAATCTCGTTGTTTATGTCAATTAAAGAAATCTCATTTATCTGAGCATCAGTTTGAATTTTACTTGTCCCAACTAAAGAAAAAATGGTTATCAAAAAAATTAAAACAATAATGAAAATACCCAAGAACCTAAAGTTTATCTTATTCATATATTACCCCCAGTGTTATAATTAAGAAAATTTATAAAATAAAATTTTAAAATAAATTTTTAAATACCTAAAAACTCTTTAACAATCTTTTTTATACCAGCATCATTAAGACCTGCAATACTTAATACGTCCTCCCTATTACCATGAGGATAAAAAAAGTCACTAAGGCCAATATTGAGTAAATTATTTGATAATTTATTTTTAACAATGATAGAGTTTATACTCTCACCAACGCCACCTATAAGAGAATGCTCTTCAACAGTAATAATAGGTTTTTTATTAGAAGATATTTTTACTATAGTTTCTTCATCAATTGGTTTTGCAAACCTTAAATTAACAAGGTTAAAATGTATATTCAGGTCTCTTAAAGCATTAAAAGCATTTCCAATAATACTACCATAACAAAAAACATTTACCACAGCAGTTTCACTAAACTCTATAATCTCTGCCTTAGCAAGGCTTATATCTTCACAAATATCAAAATTAAAAAAACCTGCCTTAGGAAATCTTAAAACAACTGGATAATCACTCTCAATCGCAAAGTATAACATTTTTTCAAGTTCTTTACCATCTTTGGGAGACATTAGAACAAATCTAGGTAAAACCTTAGTATAAGCAATATCAAAAACCCCATGATGTGTTGGTCCATCAGGTCCAACAATACCAGCCCTATCAAGCACAAATACTGGAGAAACCTTATTTTGTAGACTAACTTCCTGGAACAATTGATCAAAAGCCCTCTGAAGAAAAGTAGAATATATTGCAACAACAGGTTTTATACCACTTATAGACATACCTGATGATAAAGCAACTGCATGCTCCTCAGCGATACCAACATCAATATATCTTTCAGGGAAGACTTTGGCAAACTTATTAAGACCCGTGCCCTCAGACATAGCAGCAGTAATAGCATAAACATTTTTATATTTCTTGCCTATCTCCACCATAGTCTTAGAAAAAACATCAGTAAAAGTCTCTTCTTTTTTATAATCAATACCTGGAAGACCATGGAAAAAAGAGGGATTATCCTCAGCTTCTTTAAGACCTTTGCCCTTTTTAGTGATTGTATGAACTATAAAAGGTCCTTTATGAGTTTTAACGTATTCAAAAACATTTACAAGTGACTTTATATTATGGCCATCAAATGGCCCTATATACTTTATTCCTAAAACATTAAAAATGTTTGGTCTTACTAGATTATCTATTCTCCTTGCCATCTTTTCTGCTTTATTCTTAAGACAATCTCCAAGTATAGAAGAAATATTTTTTGAAATATTTATTATGTTAAGATAGACTTTACTATTCATAAAGTCTGATAAATACTTTGATAAAGCACCAACAGTCTCTGATATTGACATCTGATTATCATTTAATACAATTATTAGGTCTTTTTTAGAGTAACCTAAATGATTTAAAGCCTCAAAAGCAACACCGTTACTTATAGATGCATCACCTATTACCACAATAGGTCTTACATCATTACCATAAAAATCAGATGAATACTTAATACCAAGACCTAAGGATATTGAGGTCCCTGCATGCCCTAGCTTAAAATAATCATACTCACTCTCATCAGGGTCAGTATAACCTGACAAACCATTTATCTTTCTTAATTTGGAAAAGTCTTTTCTGCCAGTAATTATCTTGTGAACATATGATTGATGACTAACATCATAAATTACAGGATTTTTTTTAATATCAAAAACTTTTGCTATACTTAAAGAAAGTTCAACAATTCCAAGATTAGATGCTAAATGCCCACCAGTTACCTTAATACTTTTTATTAAAAAATCTCTTATCTCTTGGGCTAATTTTTCAAGATCTCTTAAACTAAGGCCCTTAATATCATCAGGAAAATTAACAAACTCTATCATTAAAAAAAGCCTTAAATCCTATAAAGTTCCTTTACTTTTTCTACAAACTTAGATACACCCTCTTCCATTTCTAAATATATTTTTTCAAGGTCACTCTTTATATTTTTTACTTCCTCTGAAGTTATATCTGGAAAGCAAGAAAGAAGAGAATCAAGATTCTCTCTCATTTTTCTAGAAAAACCTTTTTGTAGCTCCTCAGCATAAACAACGCACTTATTTATTCTTTCAACAGCCTCATTTTCAGTTATTTTCCTCTCAATAACATCTTTTATAATAATCTCTATATTAGTTTGATTAGTTGTCAATTCCTCAAAAGTCTGAATATAAAGTATTCTAATTTGTTCCAAGTTTTTCTTGATCAAGTCTTGTATATCCATAGAGCACCCCTTTTAATGCCATCTATTTAAATAAATAAAAATTTTAATTTTAAAATTTACTAAAAAATAACCCAAATAAAGGCATTAAGTTTTTTTCCTATTTAAGAGTGAAAGATTTTTGCTAGCAACACTGTTATTAGGTTCTATCGATAAAACTTTTTCCCAGCATTTTCTCGCTTCTTCATAATTTCCAGTCTTATAAAAAGATACACCAGCAGTATTAAGAAGAGCTGTGCTAGGCTTTTTCAATAATTCAAGTGCTTTCTTAAAATAACTTGAAGATACACTGAAGTTGTTGTCCTTAAACTCTAACATTGCCTTTATGTAGAAAAGATTAGGATTATTTGCATCATCCACAATACTGTTTAATATCATTCTATTTTTCTCAGATAGACTTTTTTTAGAATTATACTCGCTTATAATTTCTTTTATAACGTTAGCATCAGCCTCAGTACTGCTATTCAAAGAAACGTTAGTCTTATCTGGTATTTTATTTACCCTTATTGCAATCAAAGTCATATCATCTTTTATAGGGTATCCATTTCTAAACCTATCAATATCAGAAAACACGTCTTCTACAAAGTCTTTTGGTTTTATCTTGTTAAGATTCAGTAATTTGTTGAAAAATATCTCTTCATAAAACTCATCTTTATCTGACTTTTGTTCAACAATACCATCTGTATACAAAACAAAAGTATCTCCCTCTTGAAAATAAGCCTCTCCATAGTTATACTCTGCACCTTCAAAAGAACCTATAAAGAAGCCTTGAGTATCTAAATAATCAATTTTTCCATTCTTTCTAATAACAATACCTTTATGATGTCCAGCATTAGTATATTGAATCTTACCTTTTTTAGTATCATAAATACTGAAAAATACTGTTACATAAAATCCAGTATCCCCTATACCTATAGCCTCATATATATCTTTATTTACCCTATCACATATCTCAGCAGTTGTTCCGCCTTGAATAGAATGTGTATAAAAAGATATTTTAGCCATAGTAGTAATCAATGCTGAAGGAATACCATGTCCTGTTACATCTGCTATTAATATACCAACTTTGCCATCACCCATATCAAATATATCATAGTAGTCACCACTTATATCTATCCTTTTTCTTTCCTCTTCTGTCAAGGTTGGGTCTGGCATTGCTTTTAGTTTCGCATAAACATCTATAAACTCAGGATAAGGAAACTCAGAAGGTAATATAGCCTTTTGTATTGAAGAAGCAGTCATCATCTCTCTTTTTATCTCTTTATTAAGGGCACTGAGTTTTTGATTAAATACCTTTAACTCCTGATTTGTTTTTTCTAATTCCGCTGTTCTTTGTTTTATCTTCTCTTCCAAACTTTCATACAAAGAAATTATTATAGAAGTTTGAGTAAGGTTGTCTATAACAAAGTCAACCTTCTGTATATCAGAAGAGGTTATAGCCTTACCTTCAGTCATATAACCATATATTAAAATTGCAAAAGGTTGATTATCTTGCACAACTAAAGAAAACCCAATAGAACTATATTTTTCTAGTGTATTGATCTTTTCTATTTCAGAAGGGTCATTAATAACTAAAACATTTTCATTTACAACTCTATTTAAAATGCTTTGCATATAGTCATTATCAATAATATGTCTTTCATATGAATCAAGTGAAGCCATAAGGTGTCTATAATTGGAAAAGAATAGAGAAACAGGCTTAAAGACATATTTATCATTATTTTTTTTAATCATTATAAACTCTGAACCCTCAAAACCTAAGTTATTAACAACAAGACTAGTTACTTTTCTATAAAGTTCATTAAAAGAAGTTATACTAGATAGTCCTTTTGATACTTCATTAAGTAATTCCAGCATGCTAAAATGTGTTTCTATTTCATCGGATTTTTTTATAACACTCCTCTTGTATTCCGCAAAGTCTTTTTCAGCTTTATCTTTTAGTACATTCTCTATAGCATGATAACCTATAACAAGCTTTTCTATAACTTTCTCAAAGTCTTTATCCTGTTCTTTATACGTATAGTATTCACCATACTGGTCTATCATACCTAATTTTTTTAAGCCTTCCAATATAACAGAAACTTTAGAGCGTGGGAGTTTTGTAAGAAAAACTAAAAATTCTTTAGTAAAATACTCATTTTTTCTATCAAAGAAAGTTATAAATACTTTAAGTCCCTCTCTAGTATAAAGTAAGTTCTTATAATTTTCATAGTTTTCAAGGAAACTCTCAATTACAACACTATCTGGTTCCAACAATATTCTTACATTTTCAGGTGCTTTTCTTATAAAAGGTAGGGGTAGAATAAAGAACAATAAAGATGCTATAAAAGGATAAAGAACTTGAGTCTCTGTGGTTAAGTTTATTTTAAAAAAAGTCACGGTAAAACCTAATATCTCTTCATTTACTATCATATGATACCAAACTAACAATCCAGATATAAAACTAAAATAAAAGTTTACAGTCCTTGCCTTTCTAAAAAATAGCCCACCTAAGTAAGAAACTATTAAAATAGGTAATAAAGATAAAGACCAGATATATAGTCTACTATAGTTAAAGTTTTTAGTTTCAACAATATAATTTAGAACAAATACAATAAGAATATACATAAAAACACTTATCCTTGAGACATGACTCATTGAGTAAGTATTGTAACGTTGAAAACTTGAATAGATCAAAGCCTTTATAGAGAATAACTGAGAGAGAACAACAGATGTAGCTAATATAATCATTAAAAGTATGCTTAAGAAGTCATTCCTTATATAAAAACCACCTAAAGGCATAACATTTAAAAAAACTAGAATACCAATTAAACTACTTATAAAAAATCTTCTTTTAACAATATCAATCTCAGAAAAATCAACTTTCTTATATGAATATGATGAAAATGACCTAGGAATAACTAAATAAAAAGATAATCCTAAAAGCATAGCAGTAAGAAAGTTTAACAAATTTGGTTTAGTAAAATAAAACTGAGACTCACTCTTAAAGTTTAAAAATATAGAGACAATAAAAAATCCTAATCCCATCAAAAAAATAAATAGATACGGGAGCCTCTTATCCTTATTATCATTAAATAAGAATAACAAGAGCATAGGCAAAATTATTATTGCCAAACCCAAATAGGAAGAAACTTCAGGAAAGAAAAAAACCTGAAGCACTTTAACCTGAAAGAAAGAGATTGGAGCAAGCAACAACATAAAAAGATAGCTTACAACATTAGACATAAACTTAAAAGCAGGATATCTAAAAGCCAAAAAGTCAAAAGGAGTATATATCTTATATTTTCTAAAAGAAAACTGAAGTCTCTTATAAAAAATAGCCAGGAATAAAATACCAATTAAAACACCTAATAAAAATGCGTATCCACCCCACCACCCAAAGTAGTTATATATACCAACAGAGCTTAAAACAACCCATAGGTCAATAATTACAAAAGAAGATACAAAACCAAATAATATAAGGAAAATATTATTTGAAGTTTTTTTCCTAAGTCTTCTATCAGACTCAATTTTAAGATTCAATAGTAATGTTATAAGAATAAAAACAGCAATTATACTAAACAAAAATATAACATTTTTTGTAAGACTACTCATTTAATAAACCTCTTTAACAATCTAATAATCTATTCTTTTAAAAGATAAACAATTAAAAAAACAAAAAAACTAATTATAAAAACAAATAAACCAATAAAAAAGAAAAACTCATTAAAAGTTACCTTTTTATTCATACCTAAGTATAAAAAAGTCAAAGCTCCCAATAAAAAAGTTAAAATAATATACATATTTTTCTTAGTATAAACCTTACCCTCAGAATATTTTCTATCAGCCCACTCTAAAAAGTTATTATATAATGAAGAAAAAAAACTTTTTCTTGCAACATTACCCAGTGAAGCCTCTGCCCTTTCAAAAAGAGCTTTACACTTCGGACACTCTTTAATATGAGTAATTAATAACAAGAAATTATCAGCTGTTATTGAACCTGCCTTATACTTTCTTATAAGGTCTTCTGCATCTTTACATAACATTTTATAAACTCCTTATCAAAAATATCCTGAAAATGACAACATAAAATTCAACTTATCATTAAAAAAATTTTGAGAAAAGTCAGTATAAAAATTATAAATGACACCTAATCCCATAAGAAAATTATCTTTTAATTTTATCTTTAAAGACAATTCATTCCCATAAGAAAACAAAGACTTTGAAGTCTCATAGTTATTTTTAGAATAACCAGTATTAAGACTTAATAAAACAAATAAAGTATTACTTATAGGAAATCCTCCACCTATAACAAAGTATCCTGTAAACTTATACTGCTCAGTATCTAAATTATATGTATAGTCCACTCTTGTACCCATTAAAAAATAATTAGTAATGAAGAAATATATAAAGTCATTTGTCCATATAATTTTATTTATTGTTCCACTTCTTAAAGCCTTAGACTCAAACCAGGTTATTCCTCCTATTTCAATAACACCTTTTTCAGTATAATTTTTTATAATCTTAGGTTGTATATTATAATTATAATCTTGGTAATCTTTGTCAAGAGTTTTTTTACTATCCTTATTAATATTATCTTTTTTATTTTCTTTTTCTAATTTTTCAAACTCTTTTTGATCACTTTCTTTTTTATCCTCTTGTTTTTTTTCATCTTCTTTCTTTTCTACTACTTGTTCTTTTGTCTCATCTTTTGTGCCTTCTTTACCTACTTCATTTTTTGTCTCTTCTTTTTTAAACTTATCTGTTTTTTCAATTTTCTTCTCAGAAGGAATATTTTTAGGTATATTCTGGGAATAAATAGAAGTAAAAAATATAAAAATAATAAAAAGAAAAAATATTTTAAAAGACTTCATAAACTCCTCCACAATCTTCAAAATACTTCAAATAATTTAAAATAACAATTTTATATAATTTTCGGTAATACAAATAAAAAAAATTAAGAACCATTCTTTTCCTTTTTTATCAACATAAAAATAGCATTAAGGTCATCCTGGCTTTTTGAAACCTCATCTATTGAAATCCTTACAAGATTAGCGAGTTCATCTTTTTGTGTAGTTATTTTGGCTGACGTTTCAAAAAGGAGCTTGCTCTCTGTCTCAAGCTTTTTAGATTTTTCTAAAAGAGAGTTTGAACTTTCATAAACTTTTTTAGAAGAATTAAAAAGAGCAGTAGAACTAGAATATATCTCTTTTAAATAAGTCTTAGTAATATCAGCAATATTTCTCATCTCTTTTGCTATTATGTTTACACCAGTATTTTTATTACCTATTTTAGCTGCCTCTATTGCAGTATTTAACGCTAAAATATTAAGCTTATTTGATATTGAAACTATTTCTTTTGCCATTTTTATTATAGTATTAGCTGACCTTTCTGTTATAGAAGCCTCTTCTTTAAGACTAGAACTTATAGAGTTTGCATCTTCTAGTTCAGTCTTAAGACTACTTGCAATCCTTTTAAGCAAAACATCACTCTCACTTTCTAATACATTACCTAATGACTTTGCCATATCAAGGATCTGAGATATATCATTAGAAAAAGAAACAGCACCTATCAAAACACCCGAATCATCGAATACAGGTGATGAATAAGATAACAAAGGAGCACCAAATACATTTCTAGGTAAAACAGAAGAAATTATTCTTTTTTCTTTTAAAGCAAGATATATTGCACTCCTATTATCACTATTTATTTCAAGCCCATTGACTAAATTATCTGGGAACATAAGTTTATCATAAGGCACACCATTCAATGAATAGTCTTTAGTATGATAAGAATAAGTAACTCTAAATCTATACCCAGGTTTTATCTCATCCCTAAAACAATGAAAGTTATCACCCAATCTTTTTTTAGTATTTTCAATCATCTTATCCAGTTCAATCCTATCAGGAGAATTAATATAATCAAACTCCTCAGCAACAGTTATAATAGAGTCTTTACCAAGAAGGTTAGCCAATAAAGGAGGGATAGTTTTAAATCCAATTAGGGTAAGATACCCCTTGTCCTTAAGTTTTGAAATATCTTTTTCAATATCCATAACAAAACCCTATGCTTTAAATAAAAATTAAAACAAAAGTCAAAATATCTTGATATTATTTGAAAATCATATCAATTTAAATTTTCGAAAAAAAAGAATATTTGATAATAAAATATATAAACAAACTAAACTCAAAATATAACTTTCTTCAGTATTTTATAAAATTATTCTAGGTCCATAATTCCTAAAATATAAAGTTTTTTATTCTGTTAAACTATTAAAAACTATTTCTTATTATTTAAAACAAGTACTTCTTTCCTTTTCTGACCTAAAAAGATGTATGATAAACTTAAAATATTAGTCTTTATTGCAAAGACTCTCTAACCAGTTTTTCGCCACTTTCTATTTATATTCTAAGAAGAAATAGAAAAATAGGAGAATTTAGTATTAAAAGTGTTTTTGTATCCAATAAAAGAGTATAAAAAACATAAGGCTTTTAAAAAAAATAAAATTTTAGTTAAAAATTTTTTTTAAATTCACTTTTCATAAAGTGTTTTTTAAGTTTTTAAAAAATGATTGCTTATCAAGATAAATAGTCTGTTTTACACAATTAGCATATTTAAAAATTGGTGATTATTTAAATTGAACCATATTTAATAAAAATTATATGTAATTATTTAAATATTTAAAAGATTAAAAATTAAAATTAAGATAATTTAGTATTTTTTAATAAGGCTTATAATTTCCTTATAAAAAGTCAGTTTTAATTAAAAAGACTTATATTAAGTAAGCACCTAAAAATTTTATTGGGTTATAAGACTTTAATACTATAAAATGGATTTTTTGATTTTCTAAGTATTTAAGAAAATAAATAATTAAATGGGCGGTACAGGGCTCGAACCTGTTACCCCCTGCTTGTAAGGCAGATGCTCTCCCAGCTGAGCTAACCGCCCAATTTATTCGAGAATGGGCAGGAGAGGACTTGAACCTCTGTAGCCTTACGGCGGCAGATTTACAGTCTGCTCCCTTTGACCACTCGGGAACCTACCCAAAGCTGGCGATAGGAATTGAACCCACAACCAGCTGATTACAAGTCAGCTGCTCTACCGATTGAGCTACGCCAGCATAAATTAGGTTATTAAAAGTTAATAAAAACTTATAAAAAATCAAAAAAATTTTAATCAAAAATTTTTTTAAAAAATAATATTTAAATATTCTTTAGAGATATTTTATCACTTAAAACTATCTTTCTTCGACTCTGCAATAAAAGAACATAAATTTTTAATGTTTGAGAAATTTATTTTTACTACAAAAACTATCTTATAACTCTTCTTTTAATTCTCTTCCATGCTAAAAATAAATAAAATTAGATTAGTATTTATTAAAATGTCATATGTCTACTATAGGTCTTTATATCAAGGTAAAGACTACAAAAAATATAAGTTTTTTAAAAAAATAAAGTTTTACTTGAAAATCTTTTTATAATATATTTACTACAATAGATTAGTACTTCCTAGTTTTTAAGGATCTTTTAGTTAAGAATTTGGTAAGAACTAAAAAATACTTTTTTTAACTTCAATAATTAAACCGCTAACAGCAATAACCTTAACCCTATCTCCTTTTTTCAATACATCTTTTGATACTCCTTGCCATAACTCCCCTTCAACTAAAACTATCAATGGGTCTTCTTCTTTTACAGTACCTATTTTATTTACAAGACTTATAAAGTTTTCAGACTTTTTAAGTCTGATTGACTTTGAGACAACAAGGATCAATAAAAAACTTATTAACAGTGTAATTACTGTTATAGTAATGGTATAAACATTGACAATTCTATCAAAGTATAAGAAAGAACCTAATATCAGAAAAAAAGCCCCCCCAAGTGTTAAAAGTCCATATGAAACAAAAAAGACCTCAAATATAAAAAGTATTATCCCCAAAATTATAAGGAAAAGCCCACCATAATTTATAGGTATTATTGCCAAACCTACAAGAGCAAAGGTTAAAGAAAAAATACCAAATATTCCGGGAAAGCCTATACCTGGGGTAAAAAACTCAAAAATTATGCCATATATACCAAGGATAAGAAGTATATAAACTAAAGTTGGGTTATAAATATATGAAATAATCTTTTTATACCAAGGCATATTTATTTCTTTGATTTCAATATCTGAAAAACTATAAAAAATACCATTTTTTTGAATCTTCTTATTCAATAAAAAATCTTTTATATCACTAAAATCATTTACCACTAGGTCTACAATCCCAAGTCTTTTAGCCTCATCACAGGTATAAGACTTACCATTATTAACAGCATCCAAAACAGGTTTTATATCAATTTTTTTTCTCTGAGCAAGTGTTTTTGCATAAGAAGATGTATCTTCAATTATTTTTTTCATAGAGTTATCATCTTTTATCCCCATAAGAGAAATAGGAGTTGCTGCACCTGTTGTTGTATTTAAGTTCATTATACTTAGGTCACAAGATATAAGAATAAAAAAACCTGCTGATGCTGCCCTTGCCCCCTTAGGACCAACATAACAGATTATTGGTATCTTAGAGTTTAATATCTCTTCGATTATATCCCTGGTTGAATCTAAGAGTCCCCCCGGAGTGTTTAACTGCAATATAACAGCACTAAAACTATTCTCTGAATTTCTAATAGACTTTTTCACAAAGTCACTAACAACCGGGTTTATTGTAGTATCTATCTTTATAAGAGCAACAGGCTCAGAAAAAAGAAAAAAAGGTATTAAAAATATTAAGAAAAAATATTTTTTAACCATCTAAATATTCTCTTTATAAGCCTTATAAGTCTTGTAAATATATTACCCCTTAATATTTTTTTCTTTCTTTTTATCATCTCTTCTATTTCTTCTATTGTAAACTCTTTTCTTAGCATATTTTCTTCAACTTCTATCTCAAATCTGTCCTTTTTACCTTTTACTTCAATAACCACAACAGGAACATTTTGCCAACCTAATTGTCTTAAAGCCTCTAATCTTCTTGCACCACATAAGAGCTCATAGTCTTGACTAACTATTATTGGATGAAAAAGCCCATACTTTTTTATACTTTCTTTCAATGCTGACAAGTCACCTAAGTTTTTTCTTATTTTTTTATGAGGTGAAACTTTTATCTTTTCTATACTCACTTCTTGTACTCTCATTTTAACTCCTTTATTTTAGTATTTTTAAAGATTCTTTTATTATTTTTTCCAAATTATTTTCAGATTTTATTATCTCTTTAACAGCCTTTTCTATTTTTCTAGTCTCAAAACCAAACTGTTCCAAAGCATATACAGCATCTCTTAAGAGTGTATTATCATAAGTATCCTCAACAACAATCTTATCTTTAAGCTCAAGTATTATTTTTTGAGATGTTTTAACCCCAAGGCCGTTGAGGCTTGATAAACCTTTTACATCATTATTCACAATATAACTTTCTATAGTTTTATAGCTATCCTGTGACAAAAGTCTTATAGCAAGCTTAGGTCCTATCCCATTTATAGATATAAGTCTGTAAAATAAGTCCCTCTCTCTTTTTGAAAAAAAACCAAATAGATTAAACCTATCGTTTGAGAATTGAAGGTGAACAAAAATAGAACACTCCTTAGTATCCTTAAGATTATTATAAGTATCATAAGATATATTTATAAAATATCCAATGTTATTTGACTCAAGTACAAGACTTATTGGATTTATCTCTATTATCTTACCTTTTATATATTCTATCAGTTTATTTCTCCTTTAAATCTTTTTATCTCATCTCTAATCTTTGCTGCATCTTCATATCTTTCTTCTTCTAATGCTTTTTTCAGCTCATCCTCCAAACTTTCCAGTCTTGTTTTAAGGCTAATAGGGCCATCCTTTATTATTTCAGACTCTTTCTTAATCTTTATACCAGCCTCTTCAACAATATATGGATTTATATATATCTCAGAATCAAACTTTAAAGCTATTATCAGTGCATCACTTGACCTGCTATCAACCTTATACAGTCTTTTTTCTTTGTCTTCAAAATAAATAGTACCATAAAACGTTTTATCTATCAAATCAGAAATAACAACCTTATTCACATTTATCTCGAGAAGTTTCAAGAGAGAAGCAAACATATCAATCATTAAAGGTCTTGGTGTTCTAACCTTATTAAACTGTAGAGAAAGAGTCTGTGCTTCGGTTATACCAATAAATATTGGAATAACTATGTCTTTATACTCATCTTTCTCCGGTTTTAAAAAAACTATAAACCCCATCTCAGAAAAGTTTATATCTATTATAGTCGCAGGTATCTCTAATACTTCCATAAACTCTCCAAATTTTTTTAAATATAAAAACATTAATAATAAGATAATAAAATTTTACAAAAAAATTTTAAATTTAAAAACAAAAATACAAATTAAAAGATTAAAATGGAAGAAAAAAATATAATACCCCACAGTATAGAGGCTGAAAAAGCATGTTTAGGTGCAATACTGATTGACCCATCTTATTCAATCTCAGAGATTGCAGATATTATTACTCCTGATGACTTTTATAGTTCAAGACATCAAATAATTTTTAAAAACATTTTAGACCTATATAACAATAACCAACCAATAGACATATTAACAATTACTGAAAAACTAAAGGATAACAATCAACTTGACATATGTGGTGGGACGTCTTACATAGTGTCTCTTACAACACTTGTTCCTACATCAGCCAACATAAAATACTATGCAAAGATAATAAAAGACAAGTCTCAGTTAAGAAGCCTAATGGATGTTGCCAACAAGATATACCAAATGGCATTAACAGATACAGATGATGTTGAAGCAACTATAGACTATGCAGAACACCTTATATTTTCAATTGCAGAAAAGAAAAAGTCGGGTAACCTTGTTGACATAAAGTCATTACTTGAAAAAACAATAGACATAATAGACTCAAGGATAAAAAATAAAGGTGTATATACTGGAATACCTTCCGGATTCAAAGACCTTGATGATATTACATATGGATTTCATAACTCTGACCTCATAATAATTGCTGCAAGACCAAGTATGGGAAAAACATCGTTTGCATTAAACATTGCTGCGAATATGGCAATAAAATACAAAAAGTCTATACTTATATTCTCACTTGAAATGTCATCAGAACAATTAGTACAAAGAATATTAGCATCAGAAGCAAGAGTTGACTCTGTAAAACTTAGGTCTGGTATACTTCAAAAAAGTGATTGGCAAAATATACTAAGGACTGTTGACTCTCTTAGCAACGCTAAAATATGGATTGAGGCTACCCCTGCTATATCTTACACTGAAATGAGAGCAATAGCAAGAAGGTTAAAAGCCAAAAATGAACTTGATGTTATAATAGTTGACTACTTACAGTTAATAGGAAATCCTCAAGGACAAAAGTTTGAAAACAGACAAACAGCTGTATCTGAAATATCAAGAAACTTAAAAATAATAGCAAGAGAACTTAATGTGCCTGTAATAGCACTCTCACAATTATCAAGAGAAGTTGAAAAAAGAAGTGACAAAGAACCAGTATTGTCAGACTTAAGAGAGTCAGGTGCAATCGAGCAAGACGCTGACCTTGTTGCTTTTATCCACAGACCAGGCTACTACAATAAAGATGAAAATGATAGAATAGCAGAGATTATAATAGCAAAACATAGAAATGGCCCAACTGGTAAAGTTAAATTAATATTCTTTAGTGAGTATACAAAGTTTGAAGATTATATAAGCGAAGAAAAAATAGGTATATAGATGATTATAGAAAACATAGGTTTTAAAATAATAAACTTTTTTTCAAAGATAGGTCATGGAATAATTTTTTTAGTAAAAACTATAAAACAGATAAATAAAAAAAACTTTCCATTTAAAGAGTTAATTGATAATATACTAAAAATAGGCTATAGTTCGCTCCCAGTAATAATGGTTACATCTTTTTTTACAGGTATGGTTCTTGCATTCCAGACAGGAACTTATATGGAAACAAAGATAAAAGGTATTGCAAGATATATGGGTGCAGGTATAGCATTAACAATGGTAAGAGAGTTAGGTCCTGTTTTAACATCACTACTTATTGCTGGAAGGTCAGGTTCTGCAATAGCAGCAGAAATAGGAACAATGAAGATCACAGAGCAGATAGATGCTTTAACTGTGATGGGTATAAATCCTCTGCAATATATAATACTACCAAAAATACTAGCAGGAATGATAGGATTTCCCATTTTGGTAATATTTGCTGACTTGACAGGAATATTAGGAGGAGCATTGATAGCCTCAGCTGTAGTTGGTCAACCATTAACCATATACTTTTCTGGGATAAGAATGTTAATTGACTTCTCTCAGATATTTCATGGTCTTTTTAAGTCAATGTTTTTCGGTCTATCTGTAATATTTTTAAGTTGTTATCATGGATACCATGTTATTGGGGGCTCAAGAGAGGTAGGAATAGCAACAACAAAAGCTGTTGTCTCAGGTAGTATGTCAGTATTTATATTAGACTATATAATAACATCTATAGCAATATAGTCAAGGTAGGATTAAAGACTTATAATTTAAAAAGTCTACAAAAGTTAAAATCTATAGAGTTTAAACTTAATAAAGTTAAGAATAAACAATCTTAAAAAGGAGTTTTAATAATCTTAGGTAGTTTTATTTGTTAATTTTTGCTTTAAAGGCTTAAAGATCTTGAAAATTTAAATTAGTCCTTATTAAATTCTTAGGTTCAAAGAAGACTTAGAGTCACTTATATTCAAAAAAGGCCATAAATTTATCAAATGACTTTATATCAATATAAGCTAAAATAAAATTTTACTTTAAAATTTTTAAACATATCTTTATAAAATTTTTACTCTTAAAAATAGCAACTTTTGAGTTTTTAAGTCGTTAATAAAGAAAATTAGTCTCTATAACCTCTCTTAATGTGTTTACTATCTGATCGTTAGAAACCTTTTTATACATATAACCATTTAGATATATTAAAGAAAAGTCTTTTCCACCAACTACAGCAATATCAGAGTCTTTAGCCTCTCCAGGACCATTTACTGTGCAACCCATAATAGCAATAGTCAATACACGGTTAATATCTAGATTTTTAAATGAATCCATAAGTCTTAGTGTTATACCTTCAACATCAATGCTTGTCCTGCCACATGCCGGACAAGAAATCCATTTTATCCCATTCATTAAATTAAGAGAAATTAGTATTTCTCTTGCTATTTTAATCTCGTTTACAGGGTCACCACTTATTGAAACCCTTATCGTATCACCTATATCTTCTAAAAGTAATGCACCAATGCCTATAGATGAACGAACAGCACTTACAAAAAGTGGGCCTGCCTCAGTTATTCCTATATGCAGAGGATAGTTAGCCTTGCTTGAAAACAGTCTGTTAGCCTCAATAGTAGTTCTTATATCTGATGCTTTTAAAGATACTTTTATATTGTAAAAACCAAGTTTTTCAAACTCTTTTATATAGTCGAGTGCTGAATACACCATACCTTCTGGATTGGGCTGATATCTTTCTCTATCTACAGATCCAGAGTTTACACCTATCCTTATTGCAGTTCCTCTCTTTTTTGCCTCAAGAATTATATTTTTTAATCTGTTTTTATCTTTAATGTTCCCAGGATTTATTCTTATACCTGCAATACCTTTCTTTATAGACTCTAATGCAAGTTCAGGGTCAAAGTGTATATCAGCTATTAATGGAAGGCCAGAGTTTTCTATAAGATAAGGTAAAGCATCAACATCTTTTTTATCTTTAACAGATACTCTAACCAACTCAGCACCTTCTTCCTTCAAACAAATTATTTGAGATAAGGTCTTTTCCTTATCCTTAGTATCTGTATTAGTCATTGTTTGAATAACAACTGGGTTTTCACCCCCGATGCTTACATTACCTACTGTAATAACTCTTGTATTATTTTTTCTTATCCTTTTCATCATCATCCTTATAAACAGCAATATTATTCAAGTTTATCATATTAAAAACTACAGTACTACTTCTAAAAAGCCTTACTTTACATATCATCTCATCAACTTCCAAAACCTCTGCATTACCAATAACTTCTGGTTGATTAAAAGGATTACCAGAATAAAAAAAGTCAACAACATTAGGCATATTGTATATTTTAAACTTATCACCTTTTTTTACTCCCTGCAACATACCTAAACTTATTATAGCCTCATCATCATCAATTTTTATTATTTTACCAAAAGGTTTAACATCTCTCTTTATTGACTCGCAAAGTTCAATTATTGCATTGATTAACCTATCATTCCCATATTTTCTAACAGTATATGACTTATATATATTTCCCGAGTAAAGATTGATAAGTTCAGAAATAATTTCTATGTAGTTATCACCCTCTATAAATCTTAACCTTAGAAGCAGCCTATTAGTCTTTTCAAGAGAATCCACCTCATTCTTTTCAATAGGTTTTACATTCACAGAATAGGTATTAAACAAACCACTAATCAAAAGATCTTTTATATCACTTGCCACAAAAAGGTGTTTATTATTTTCCTCCTCCAAAACTTCAGAAACTAAAACCTCTGGGTAAAAATTGATCTCATATTGATTTATAGAGTTTTTATAGGATAACTTTTCCCACAAAAACCTCTTATTTAACTCTATTAAGTCCTTTGTCTCTTGATCGAACTTTACAAAAAGCCCCGACTTTAAAGTATCAATAAAAAGATTTAAAAGAGACTTTTCTCTAAACAAATTAGCAAGATATTTTCTTATCTCAAGAGAAAGAGGATCAACTCTTAACCCTCTTTTAAGCAATAAAACAGTTTTATAATACTCTCCTTTTTTATAAGAGTTTTGGGCTTTTTCAAAATAATATTTCCCCAACTTTTTTCTCAACTCATATCCTAAAGGCATTTTTTTAACAACAAGCTCATCAAGTTTCAACCTTATTATTTCATCAGAATAGTCTTTCTCTATACCATCCATAAAAAATCTTATTGCATCTTCATTCCTTCCTAAACCAATATATGCAAGTCCAAGATAATAGTAGTATATTGCTGAAGAGTCAAGTTTTAACATATAATTTATCTTGTTTATGGCTGAGGAATATTCTTCCCTTTGTATATAAAAGTAAATAGCTTTTCTTAAACCCTCTTTAAAGTCTGGGAATATCTTTAGAGTAAGTTCAATATAAGTCACAGCCTTATCATACTCTTTAACCTCTATAAAATAGTTTGCTAAAGCAAAAGTGACTCTATAGTCATCACTCTTAATTGACTCAGCCTCGATAAGATACTTATATGCCTTCTCATATTCTTTCCACTTAATGTATATATTAGCAATGTTCAAATAGGTAAGATAGTCTTCCCCTCCTTTTATAACTTTCTCATAATAGTCAAGTGCTTCTCTAAACTTACCCAACTTGAAATAGTAGTCTCCATAAGTTCTTAAGACATCTTTATCCCTTGGATTAATCTTATAAGCCTTATATATATAATATTCAGCACCTAAAACCTCTTTTGGATTCCTTGCAACAGAAATTTTTATCTTTGCAAGTCTTAACATATAATTTGTGTTTTCAGGCTCAAAAAAAAGTGCTTTCTGATAATACTTTTCAGCCTCTATGTAGTTCTCAAGACAGAAATACGAGTCACCTGCTAATGCATAAGCCTCTTTATAGTATGGATTAGCCTTTATAGCTTTATTAAAGTATATACTAGCCTCATAACATTTATATGAATTTAGTAATTTACTACCCTTTTCATAATAATCTAAGGCAGATTCAGCAAAAGAGACAAGAGTAACAAAAAAAAGGATAAAAGAAGATATAAACAATCTCATATACTTCCCCTAATTTTAAAGATACTAATTTAAATTTAAGAGTTCTAAAAAATAATTAAAACATTTTATATAATTCCGAAATATCTTACTAAAAAGCAATAAAAATAATATAAAAAGGTAAATCTATGAAAAATTATTTTTTGCCTATTATTTTAGCAATAATTTTATTCAATAACTCTTTTGGATTAATAAAAAAAATAATATTCTCCCAAGAAAATAAAGAACTTTTCTATCTTAAAAACTCTAAAACAGAAGATGGAGTCATAATAGATACTGGTGACAGTCAAATAAAAACAGATAAAAATGGAAAGTTTATAGACTTTGAGTCCATTAATTCTTTTGATACAAACATAAGTACAATAGATGACAGAGTATTCGGAAGAAAAAGTGGCTTATTCTATAACTCCTCAAACTACTTAAGATTTACATATGATGCAACATTTGATGAAGGATTAATAATAGACTTCTGGGTAAAACCATTCAGTACTGAAATAGGCACAATCTTTTATACTGAAAGTCTTTCAACAAACACAATACAAAAGGAAATAAGAATATATTTAAAAAAAGGCAAGTCCTATGTAAGGTTTGAAAACATGTTTCTTGACTTCTCAAAAAAATATAAAACAATAGAACTTTCCTCAGGAAGTATAATAACACTAAAAGAATGGCAACATCATAAAATAATATATAAAGCAACAACAGGAAAATTACAATATTATATAAATAACACACTAGTAGATGAGGCTTGGACAACAACAGATGGAAATCCAAACTCAACAATAATGTACTTAGACATGCCAAAAAATATTTTTTATGTAATAGGGAAAGGGTTTATAGGGCTTGTTGACAATTTCTTTATATCAAATACAGGAGAAGATATAGAGACAACAGTATTTTCAAGAGAAAATGGCTATATATACACCAGAGTTATAAAAATGGATGAACTATCAGAAATATACAACCTTGATATAAATTCAATACTACCCAAAGATACATTTGTGAGACTTGAATACAGATACTCACTAGAACCATTTAGTGATAATACACCTGAAGAAATACTAAAATGGGAAGATTATAATCTCTTAAAAGTATGGACAAATCCAATATTTAAGACAAACTATATACAGTTTAGGATAACTCTATTCCCTTCTCCTAATGGGAAATTTTCTCCTATTGTAAAAGAACTAATAATAAAATACAATCCTATAAAAAGAC
>Ga0308414_1000623_pt1 | contig 22819 bp, 22 predicted proteins | sample HotsprSampleOS50_FD_205667 | JGI IMG/M metagenome (GOLD analysis project Ga0308414, IMG submission 205667) | Hot spring phototrophic mat microbial communities from Octopus Spring, Yellowstone National Park, Wyoming, United States - 20090730_OS50 ...
TACGATTCTGTTGACAGTTAGTTAAGAAGGGTTGACAGAGTAGGTTGAAAACTTTTATAATTCAAAAACTTTAGGCGCGTAGCTCAGTGGGAGAGCGCTTCCTTGACGCGGAAGAGGTCGTGGGTTCGATCCCCTCCGCGCCTATTAGATTTATCAAGGGTTTATGAAGCATCTTAAAAGTTAACTGTAACAGAATGTAACAGAATTGTAACAGTTTAGATTTTTCCTTGCTTTCTGGGTATCTTTAAAAAGCCTGTAATTTTGTTTACTGCCTCTTTCTTATGTGCCTGGCTTAAATGTGAATATCTCAAGGTCATTTTGATATCCTTATGTCCTAAGAGTTCCTGCACTGTTTTTAAATCAACACCAGACATAACTAACTGGCTTGCAAAGGTATGTCTGAGGTCATGGAAGTGAAAGTCTTTTATATTTGCTTTCTTGCAAGCTGTGGCAAAACTTTTTTTAAGGTCTATGTATCGTTTTCCTGTATCTGGATTAACAAAAACAAAATCTGTATCAAGCCGTCTTTCAGTAAACAATTGCCTAAGCAGTTGTTTTAGTGGTTCATTGATAGGGATTTCTCTCCTTTCACCGTTTTTGGTTTTTTCAAGCAGTATTAAACCATTTTTCAAGTCTACATTATCCCATGTAAGGTTTAATATCTCTGACTTCCTCATACCTGTGTTTAAGGCAGTAAATACAATTGGGTAAAGATAATCTTCGCAATTATTTAGCAACCTAACAATTTCATCTTCTGTAAGGTATCGTAATCTTTTTGTCTCTCCTCTTAAGGGTTTAACTTTTCTAACAGCTTTCAGGGTTTCTTCTGTAATCATGTTCCACTCATAAGCTTTTGCTAAGCTGGCTTTTAAAATTGCTAAATATTTGTTACTGGTGGCTTTTGAGTATTCTTTACTTATCCAATATGTCTGGAGTTTTTCTATCTCAACTATGCTTATTTGATACAGCTTAAGCTGTTTAAAATGTTCAGGTAGTATGTTCAGGTAGTATTTTTTAATCCTGTAGTCTTCGTATCTGCCATAACACCATGGCAAGTAATGGTTTTTAAAAAACTCTGCAAAGGTAATATTTGACTGAGGAAGTCTGTTAACAGCTTTTTCTGTTGGTTTTTCTGCATCTGTTCCTGAAAGTCTGAGAAGAACCTTTGCATATATTTCCTGAGCTTTCTTTTTATCAGATGTCTTTGTTGAAAAGAAATGTCTTTTCCCGTTTTTGGCAATGGCAATCCACCAAATATTACCACGTTTATACAAACTCATGAGATCCCTCCGTCTCTCATGGCCTGTATGCTTGACTTGTCAAAGAACTGTTTATGACAATTTTGATACAATTTCATCAACAGTTTTGTCAATATCTGTTGCCTTGATCAAGTGAGTGTTTAAGAATTCTTCTATATCTTGAGGTCTGAATCGGATTGTTTTTTTGTTGACCTTGATATGGGTAATCATGCTATTTTCAATCCAATAATAAACAGTTCGTTTGCTAACTTTTAGAAGCTTTGCTAACTCTTCAGGGGTAATTAGTTCCATTAGCACTCCCTAATTGCAAAAGTTTTATTGCAGTTTTTGCAAATATATTTGGTCTTTCCATTGATGTACTTCCTCTGCAAAACAGAACCACAACTGCATCTTTTCAAATTCCCGTTGGTTCTTGCAAGTATCCCTTTTATAAATGCCTGAAGTTCCTGTTCTTCCTCTGTTTCAATGTCAAAAGGCACTCCATAGTGTGTTGCAAGTGCTTTTGCAACACAAAGAAGTTTTTCCTGTCTATTCATCATGCTTTTCCTCCTAATGCAACCTTCCAAATCTTTTTAACCATTTCCTCATTCATAATCTCACTAAAAAATTGTTTCATCATAGTTATTTCCTCATTGTTTTGGTTTTTTTATCTCTCTACTATATATGCATTTTGTGGTAACCATTTATAGTAACTACTCTATTCTTATATTACTGTTACAAAGTGAGCCACCTCACGCTAAAGCAGTGTATCTTTGTTTGTATTTCTGTTAAAATTCTTTGATTCATTTTATTTATCCTCTCTTATATATATGCAATGCATAGTAACCATTCATCTGGTTGTATCAGTCAGGAAATGAGTAAAGAAGAAGTTATTGTTAATATTAAAGAAGCTATTGAAGGTTATATAAATGCACTCAAAGAAGACAATCTTGCTATTCCAGAGGAGCGATTTGAAGCACTAATTGTGGCTGTATAACTAGATTGCCAATTATTTCAGAGACATGCTGGTATTATTGACTTCTCCACACGACTAAAATAAATACTGATAAAGCTCAAAAGCTTTTGAATCTTTACAATGAGATGAAAGATAAATTCATACAGGCGACAAAGTCTCAATATGCTATTCCTGCTCTTGATGCGTTTTTTAATCAGCCGATAATAAACACTGCAAATTTTATACAGATGACAGGTATACCCAATAGAATAACTGCCAATAATGTTTTAAAAAGCTTGGTTGAGGCAGGATTAATTAGCTTACATAAACCTTCTGAAGGAAGAAAATCAGCAGAGTATGCTTTTAATAGCATAATAAATATTATTGAGAGTAGAGATGTATATTAAATTTGTGTAAAGTAAAATATACACAAACTATTTTCTGTAAAGTGAAATTATGTTTTGCTTTACGCAAATTTTTTGCGTGTGGTGGAATGCACGCAAAAAGTTTTGTGTGTGGTAATTTCGGTTTTAATGCACGCAAATTATTTTGTATGCTGTGGAATGCACTCGTGGTGCAGGAGAGAAAGTCAGAGAACTTATGGAAGAGGCAATCATAAGAAACAACCAGACAGTTGTGCTTGACTTTGATGGCATTACTGGGATAACCCAGAGTTTTGTTGACTTCTCCACACGACTAAAGTCGTGGGATTCTCAGGCAAAAAGTTTTTGTGAAAGTTTCTTTAAAATATGGTCAAAAAATATCTTCTCCTTCTCCATCTTTATCTAAAACAAGCAAATCTCTAAAGATAGTTTTTTAGCTTTCAGGAGAAAGAAGTTCAATTCCAATGTAAGTAAAAAATATATTGACAATTTTATATACTTTTATTAATATAAAGTATCATATTGATACTATTTTGTCATGGAGATTAATTCATGTTATTATTATTTAAATGCCAAAGAAAAAAAGTTTTTTATCCAAGAAGAAACCTCATTATGACCTTTGTAAATTTAAAAATCTGTTCTCACGTTATAAAACAAAAATTATTACAAGAACAGCAAGAATTGGAGCAGCAGAGCTTGGTTTTATGGATCAAGAAGAAATTACAGATATTATTGAAAGATTATCCAGTAAAAATTTTTATAAATCTATGTGTTCAGATAGGTTTGAAGGGGTATGGCAGGATGTTTATATTTTTTATGATAACGAAAAAGAAGTTGAAATTTATATAAAAATTCAGATTGTTGATAACAAGGCAATTTTAATTCAATTTAAAGAGTGTAAAAAGGAGGAGACATAAAATGCAAGAATTTGAAAAATGCCCCATTTGTGGGAAAGGACAATTAAGCAAGAAAAAAATTACAGAAACATTTAATTACAAAAGTAGAACAATTACAATACCTGATTATGTAATTTATGAATGCAATGTATGTGGGGAAGCTATTGTTGACAAAGAAACTTTGAAATCTTCTGGGAAGGTATTAAAAGAATTCAAAAGGCAGGTTGAAGGACTATTAACACCAGATGAGATAAAAAATATCAGAAAAAAATTTGGGCTCTCTCAAGAAAAAATGGGAGAAATTCTTGGTGGTGGGAAAAAGAGTTTTGCAAGATATGAAACAGGACAATTATGCCAGAGTAGAGCTATGGATAATCTTTTAAGAATTCTTGATGCTTATCCATTTGTTCTTCAGCTTTTACTGGATAGAAAAAAAACAATCTCTACAGAGAAAAAATATGTGAATATTGAAGATTTTGAGTTAAAAAGAGCTTACAAAATAGCAGCTGACAAAAATTTAAAATTAAAATATGATTCAAAAGGAAAAGAACTTGCAGTCTAAATTATTTAAAATAGAAAATATAAGACAGATAGAATGTTTTTTTGCTTTAAACCCTGAGTTTAAACCAGAAAAAGATAAAAAATATCAAATCGGTTTAAGTTTAGATATATCATTTCAAAAAAAAGGTAAGAAAGTAAGGGTAATTTTAAAGCTTTCATCAGAAGAAAAAGAACAGCCTTTTGTTTTCAGAGTTATATTTGAGGGAATATTTGTCTTTGATAAAATACCAGAAAAAGAAGAACTTGAAAGAATAGTTCACATTAATTGTGCATCAATCATATTTCCTTTTATCAGGGAATCTATAGCAGATTTAACAAGAAGAGCAGGACTTACTCCGTTGATTCTTGATCCTGTAAATTTTGTTGGTTTATATGAATCATCAAAAGAAAAGGAGAAAAATTAAATAAGGGAAAAACAAAAAAGTAATTAATCAAGTATACATCTTCCAAAAACTTTAATAACCAGAACAAGGAGGAGTCAATGGGAACAGTAACAGCAACAATATTTGTTGGGACAGCACATACATTCCATGGCGGGATTATCCCAACCCATTTAATTCTTTTAACAGAAAACGATAGACCTGCTTTGATTTTAAAATCCTTAGACGAAAAAGAAGAAGAAAAAATTATTATCCCAACACTTGAAAACGCTGCTGACGATGTTTTTCTGATGATTGCAGTATATGTTCTTAAAAAAATTAAACCGAATAAAGAAATTGACAGAAAAGGGACTTTATATGAAGTTTTTACTGACAAAGAACGTCTCGATCTGTACAAACAGGTAAAAAAAGCAATTAAAGATACAGATCTTAAAGTAGTGTTTAATATTTTAAGCGACGGTTCATGAATAGACATAAAACAAATAAAGAACTATCCAGTTGAATATGAAATTACAATGCCTGTTGAGACAAGAAAACGAAATCCATGGAATCCATGGGATGATTAATTGCGGAGGCTTTATATCTAATAATTAGAAATTATAAGCCTTTTTATAAATGATTTTACAAGTGGACTTTTATTGATTGCTGAAATTATTTCTCTTTTTAGCTCATCAGGAACATCCCGTGTTTTAATTTCCAAACAGGGTTTTGAGTCAACTATTTTGATAAATTCATTTTTTCTTATTAATTCAGCTCTATTGCAATCTATAAAGCTCTCTTTTGTTAAAAATGGTAGACTGCTTTGGTCAACACGAACTAAAGAAGAAATAGCGCTTACATTAACATTGCGATAATACCACATCTGGTTTTCAACTTGAGAAGTGATAATACATAATAATAGACTTGTATCATTAGTTATAGGCACAGTTACATAATAATGAGGTGGAGATTCAGGGGAATGTCTTTTATCTTTAAAATAACAAACACAAAATCCTGTTAAACATTCAATAATAAGGTTTAAAGGCAGGTCCACCCTTAATCAAAATTTCCTGTAAGTATTTTTTCAGATTCTTTTAAATGATCTTCAGGTATCCCTGAAGCTAAAGGGTCATCTTTGATTGTAGATAAAAGCTCTATAGTTTCAATTCGTTCTCTTCTGGTCAGATTGTTCTCAAAAAGGTCTTTATATTGATTCCATTCAGGGTATTGATGGGTATATTCAGATAACTGCTTTGAGTTTATATTGCCAAAGTGTTCTATAACAAAATTAAGTGCTTCTTTATCTGTTTCAGACAACATATCAAAAGAGATATTCACATCTTTTTTAGCCTGAAAGGTATATGCCTCTTTTCTTTCTATTAATTCTGAAAAGTATTTTTTTTCGTGTTCAGAAATATTAGATGAATCATAACTAAGAACATCTTTAAGCGTTGTCCCTACAGGACCATACTCCATGGCATAATAGTCATCATTTGTTATTGTTCTTCCGTAACGAATAAGATGATATTTGTCAGCAAGATATATAAGCTTAACAAGCTTTATTTTATCAGCCTCTCCGATTTTCTGAAGAATATAATATAATGATTCAATTATAGTTTCGGTGATTATCATTTTTCCCTTTTATTTATATTATTGCCAATTTTTACTACTTTTGAATAATTTTTATTATTTAAATTTTTTAATAAATTATAAATTATTTTAATAATAATTTTTCTGTTCTGGATTGACATTTTATAAAAATATGAACTTGAGAGAAACCCTATAGTTATGACAAAATTCCCTCCGCTCTATTGATGACCCATTTACCCAGATAGTAGTTCCTGATCATAAAGAATTAGATAGAGGGACATTACGAGCAATTATAAGACATGCTGGTATTAGTGTGGATGAATTTATAAAATTGCTTTAAAAAGGCTCCAGAATGAAAACTTTCTTGATTTCTTTTTCAGTTTATCAAAGTATTCTTTTGCCTGTTCTTTGTTGAGAATTGCTTCTGGTTTGTTGAAGTTGTCGCAGATAAAAAAGCATCACATCCTCACATATTGAGACTTACAATAGCAATAGAAATTCTCAGGGCAGGAGTTCCAATAAGAGCAGTGCAGCAACTTTTAGGGCATTCCTCTTTGGAAGTAAAAGCATTGTGTTTGAGAGACTGAGATACAGAAATTCAAGCTATCCTGCCTGTCGGGGCAGATAGATTTGAGAGAACTAAGTCTTATTTAAGGAACTTTATTTTTCCCTAAAAAAAGCATTAAGTTTTTTCTTCATTTTTTAATTCCTAAATGTACAAAGTGCTTATCCAATATGGTTACTTTCAGTTTCTAATTATATAGAAACTATGATATTGATTTTGAGAAATAGAGTAAAAAATAAAACCAGACATTATGAAAAATTTCTATCAAACATTATTTATATATATAAAGAAAAAATATAACTAAGACAAAAGGAGGCAATTATGAAAACACCTGTTAAAGAAATTTCAGCAAACTTTGGTTTAAGGGAAAAGGACATTAAAATACTTTTCAAATTCGGAGCGATTCAAATTCCTCCCTCACAAGAAGACCTAATTTTTCTAACTAAGCTAAGTAAAATATGGAGAAAGTCTAAAGTTTTAGCAGTGCAACTTTCAGGGAAAAGAAAGGCTGAGATTCAAAGAATAATCAATATGGCAAGGGGCAAAGACGAAATAGACGAATTTATAGAGTCATTTATCACTGAACAAAAAAGGCAGGGGCAAAGAGTAAACACAATAGCACTTGCAGAGGATGTAATGGAGAAATTCGGTATGAAACAATCAAATTTTGTTTTATGGAGGGTCTTAAACAGGATAAAAAGAGCAAGGCAAAGAATAGAAAAGCAGTCTCAGCGACAAAGAGAAAATAAACAAAAAAATGTTGAACAACTGGAGCAGAGCCAAATAAAGCAAGAGGAAATGGATAAATTAGCAAAACTTTTTGAAGAAGATGAGGAGGATTGGGAAGAATGGAGAGTATAAGTTAATTTTTTTGACTATATTTACTGCCTCCAGTGCAAATTAAAGTGGATTTTATCTGATAGAAGAAGGAGCTTGCGTTTAGGTTGAGTTTTAAAATCAGCTTGAAGTAGAATTTACAAATTTAAAATATTACACTCAAAAAGTTTGTTATAATTAGACATTTAGAAATTTTTAACTATGGGAACTTTTATTACAAATACTGAAGAGAAAATTTTTAAAAAAAGGTTACAGACTCTTATAAAAAACAGTGCAGAACTTAAATTTCTTGTTGGTTTCTTTTATTTTTCAGGTATTAATGAGCTTTATGAAACCCTAAAAAATCTTTATGAAACCAACCAGCTGAATCATGAGCATATCAAAATCCTCGTTGGTTTAAATATTGATGAAGGAAACTATGGATTATATGAAACTGCCAGGTTATCAAAAATTATTGACCCAAATAAAATTAAAGAAGACTTCTTTAACTCATTCATTAAAGCCTTCAATTCTTCCCAACTGGACACTAAAGAAATTTACGAACAGGTAAAATTTTTCATTAAACTTCTTGAAGAAGAAAAACTAATCTTAAAGAAAACCCGCTATCCAAACCATGCCAAGCTATATCTTTTCAAGATGAACGACAGTATAAGAGAAGTCCTGCCCAATCTCTTTATAACTGGTAGCAGTAATCTTACAAAGGCAGGCTTAATTGCACAGGATGAGTTTAATGTTGAAGTAAAAGACTACGGTTTTGATGAGGCTGAGGAGTATTTTGATAAACACTGGAATTTAGCCATTGGATTAGATAAGGATGATATAAATAAATTCATTAACATATTAATCAACGATACATTTTTCAGAGAAATAACCCCCTTTAATGCCTATGTCTATCTCTTAAAAACATATATTGAGCTTCACAAAGGAAAAACCCTAAGCAGAGAAATCATAGAACTTATGGAAGAAAAAGGTTATAAACCTTACACATATCAGCTTGAAGCAGTATCTCAGGCAGTTGCAAACTGTGAGGCTCATGGAGGCAGTCTTCTTGCTGATGTTGTGGGACTTGGTAAAACTGTTATAGCCTGCATGGTTGCTAAATCCCTAAATAAAAGAGGAATAGTCATATGCCCACCCCATCTTATCGGAGATGAAAATAAAACCTCTGGATGGAAGAAATATCTTGAAGATTTTAAACTCTGGGGATGGGAGGTTCGTTCTGTTGGAAAACTGAAAGAGACCCTTAAGTTTGTTAATGAGCATGAAGATATAGAAATTGTAATCGTTGATGAAGCTCACAGATTCAGAAATGAAAGCACCCAACAGTATCACTATCTAAAAGAAATATGCAGAGGAAAAACAGTAATACTTCTTACTGCTACCCCATTTAACAATCGTCCATCAGACCTTTTTTCATTGTTAAAACTTTTTACAATTCCAAAAAAATCAACCATAGTTCTTGATGAAAACCTTCAATTCAGATTCATGGTTTACGAAAACCAATTCCGAAAGCTTGCATATATAAAGAACTATCACAATTCAGAAGATAAGAAAAGAAGAGAAAGGGCTAAAAAATTTTATAAAGAACTTTTTGGTGAAAAAGAGATTAACATAGAAAAAGTAAAAATACGCACAAAACTGCTTGCCAGACATATAAGAACAATTCTTGAACCAGTGGTAATTAGAAGAAACAGGCTTGACCTCAGACACTACAAAGAAAAAATTGAACTTCCTGAAGTTAAAGACCCTACTGAATGGTTTTTTGAACTTATTCAAGAACAGTTAAATTTTTATGATTTTGTAATTCAGGCATTTGCGCCCTATGACGAAGGAGGTATATTTAGCGGTGCCATATATTTCCCAATAAAGTATGAAAAAGGGTTAACAGATATATTAGATTTTGAGGAAATTAGACTCAATGAAGAAGAAAGCTTTCTTTACACCTATCAGCGAAACTTATATGATTTTATGAGAAGACTGCTTGTTAAGAGATTTGAAAGTAGTTTTGGAGCTTTTTATGAAAGTATAAAACGATTTAAGGAAATCCATAAAACAGCTTTGAATTTTATCAAAAAGACAAACAAATTCATACTTGACCGTAGTCTTATGGAGGACATTGTAACAGCCGATCCAGAAAAAATTCTTCAAGAACTTGATAAATACGAAAGGGATTTAAAAGAAGAAAAAATTAATAAAAAATTCCACAAAGTTTATGACATAGAACAGTTTGAAGATAAAGAGGGATTTTTAAAAGACATAGAAAAAGACCTTAAGCTTTTTGACTATCTCATAAAAACAATGGATAAAATCGGGCTAAAAGACAATGACCCTAAAGCCCAGAAACTTATTGAAGGAATTGAAGAATTTTTAAAAGAAAAAAGAAAGGTAGTTATATTCACAGAGTATCTTGACACTGCAAAACATCTACAGTCTATTCTTGAAGAAGCATTCGGAAAAGATGTATTATTTGCCTTTGGTTCATTTAGTAAAAGCACAATTGAAGCTCTCTATAAGAACTTTGATGCTCAATACATAGAACAGGAAGACCGTTATAAAATCCTTCTTACAACTGACAAGCTTTCTGAAGGTTTCAACCTTAATAAAGCTGGTGCTGTAATAAATTATGACATACCCTGGAATCCAGTGAGGGTTATACAGAGAGTAGGAAGAATAAACAGAATTGGCAAAAAAGTTTACGACGAAATTTACATTGTAAACTTCTTCCCAACTGAAAAAGGTGCTGACATTGTAAAATCAAGAGAAATTGCCCAGACAAAAATGTTTATGATTCATAATGTACTTGGAGAGGATGCCAAAATTTTTGACCCCGATGAAGAACCCCATCCTTCAGAGCTATATCGCAGACTTACAACTTACATTGAAGAGGAAGAAGAAAGCTTCTATACAAAGATAAAACAAGAATTTGAAAGCCTTAAAGAGCATTTTCCCGATGTTTTACAAGAAATACAAAATATGCCAAAAAGGGTAAAGGTTGCAAAAAAAGGTGAACAGAAAGAATTATTGGTTTTTGTTAAGAAAGGTAAAGACCTTTTTGTCGGATATAAAGATTACACTCAGAAACTACCAATAGCAACAACTTTTGAGGAGACTTACGAGAAAATTAAAACAACCGCTGGGGAAAAATCTTTGCCTTTATCTGAAGAATTCTGGATTCATTACAACATGGTTCTTGACAAGGAAGCATATTCAAGAAACACTACACCTCGCTCAAACGACCTTAGCCAGAAAGCCTATAATCTCCTTAATTATATACTTCATTTGCAGGATGATAAAATAAAGCCCTTAAGAGCCTTTATCTCAAATCTCATAGAAGACATAAGAAGTTACGGAACTCTCTCTGAATATGTTCTTTCTGAAATTGTTAGCCATGAAAAGAATTTAGAGGCTCTACCAAAAAAATTATCAGAACTAAAAGATGAAATTGGCGAAAACTTTTATGAAAAATTAGAGAGACAATTAAAAGGGATAACTGAAGAGATTATAATTGCAATAGAAAATCAAGTTGATTAAACAAAGGAGACTTTTATGAGACAGCTTGCTCAAAAGCTTTCCTATGAATTTTCCTATGAAAACTTAGAAGAATTTCTCATAATAAAAAATCCTGATTTTACAGTCCTCAGGCAAAGACTATACGACCTTGAAGAAAATCTTAATGAGATTTTTCCGATTGAACAAGCTTATAAATTTGCTGAAGTAAAGTTAAAAGATAATGTTCAATTTATTGTTTTTGTTATTAAGACCAACGAACCACTTACTGAAAGAAGAAGCAAAAAGAAACAATATGAAGTTGCTAAAAGACTTTTAGGAACATCCTTTGTAAATGCTGGCTTATTTATCTTTCATGATGAAGAGGGAAATTTCAGATTTTCTCTTGTTTATAGAATATCTCAAGGAACAAGATCTGAATTTAGCTACTACAAAAGATTTACCTTTTATGTAAGCCCAAATCTCACTAATAAAACATTTATTAACCAAATTGATAAATATGATTTTCAAACCTTTGAAAATATTAAATTTATCTTTAGCGTTGAGCCTGTTACTAAAGAATTTTATCAAGAAATTGCCAACTGGTATTTCTGGGCAATAAAAAATGTCTATTTTCCTGAGGATGCAGAAAAAGAACCTAACGGCAGGAACATAGCAGTCATCAGGCTTATTACAAGGATTATTTTTATATGGTTTATGAAGGAGCGCAAGCTTATCCCTAATGAATTGTTTGATGAGAAAAATCTAATTGACATTTTAAAAGATTTTCATCCTTCTAACGATAACTATTACAAAGCCATTTTGCAAAACTTATTCTTTGCAACTTTAAATACAAGGCAGGACGAACGCAGATTCAGAAGTGATAAGAGAGGATACAAAGGATACAATACTGATTTTGGAAATCATAATGTTTATCGCTATGAGTATTTATTTAAAAATAGTGAAGAGGCAATTGAAAAATATTTTTTGCCCATTCCATTTTTAAATGGTGGTTTATTTGAATGCCTTGACTATAAATCAAAAAATAAAGAAGAAAGAAAATATATTGATGGTTTTACAGATTTGAAAAAGTATCAACCACAAGTCCCAAATTATTTATTTTTTGCTGAAGAAGAAATCGTTGATTTATCTGAAGACTATAATGACAAAAAATATAGAAGAACCAAAGTTAGAGGCTTAATTAAAACCTTATCCCAGTACAATTTTACAATTGATGAAAACGAGCCAGATGATGTTGAAATTGCATTAGACCCTGAACTTTTAGGCAAAGTTTTTGAAAACCTACTTGCATCCTACAATCCAGAAACAGCAACAACAGCAAGAAAAGCAACAGGCAGTTATTATACCCCAAGAGAAATTGTTGATTACATGGTTGATGAAAGTTTGAAAGAGTATTTTAAAACCCATATTCCAATAGAAGAGAAAAAATTAAACAAACTTTTTGAAAAAGAAGATAGCACCAATCCATTTGATATAGAGACAACCATTAAACTTATCAATCTAATTGACGCTTTAAGGATAGTTGACCCAGCGGTAGGTAGTGGTGCTTTCCCAATGCGAGTTTTAAGTAGGCTTGTTTTCTTGCTTCATAAATTAGATCCTGATAATTCACAATGGAAAAAGATTCAGATAGATGGAATTTTGAAAAGTGTAAAAGACCCAATTCTACAAAAAGAGCTCATAAATCAGGTTGAGAAAAGATTTAAAGAAAAAAATCCAGATTATGGAAGAAAACTTTATCTTATTGAAAAATGTATTTATGGTGTAGATATTCAGCAAATTGCAGTTGAAATCGCAAAATTAAGATTTTTCATCTCTCTACTTGTAGATGAAGCAATTGATTTTGACAAAAAGGACGAAAACTATGGGATTGAACCATTGCCAAATCTTGACTTTAAAATAATGCAAGGGAATAGCCTCATATCTTCATTTTATGGAATATATTTTAAACAAGAGCCAGAATCAAAAAGTATGCTATTTGAGTTGGACAAAAGATACAAGCAACTAATATCAGAATTTGAAGAATTAAAAAGCCAATATCAAAATGAGCCTGATGTTGGCGAAAAACAGAAATTAAGAGAGAAAATTGATAGAAAAATAGTTGAAATATTTGAAGAAAAATTAAATGAGCATTTGCCAGAAATAAAACAAATAGAAGAAAAGGCTAAACAATTACCCAAAAAGGAGGATAAAGATAGATATATAAAAGAAGAGAAAGAAAAACTATTTAAAAAACTTGGCTTTGATTTAGAAAAAGCAAAAGAAGACTTAATTGCATACACTGAGGGAAGAAAAGAAAAGGACTTCTTCCTATGGGACATTTATTTCGCTGAGGTCTTTGCTGAAAAAGATGGCTTTGATATTGTGATAGGAAATCCGCCGTATATCGATTCAGAAACAATGTCCCGTAATAATAATGAATTTAGAAAACGTTGTACAGAGATATTTCAATCTGCCAAGGGGAATTGGGATTTATTTGTTGTCTTTATAGAAAAGGGGGTTTCTCTTCTAAGAAGGGGTGGGATAATTACCTATATTGTCCCAAATAAATTGATTGCAGCAAAATACACCGAAGAAATAAGAAAAATGATCCTGAGTAAAAAGATAATAGAGATACGCGATTATTCTGATGTTCGCGTTTTTAAAGAGCAAGATGTTTATCCAATAGTTTTTATTATTCAAAATAATATCAACAAGATAAATGTCATGTTGTCGAAAATGAGCTCAATTACTGAGGTTAAGATACACAATGAGGTGCCATATAGATTATTTTATCAAGATATTTATTGGGATAAGTATTTTGTTAATCCAGAAATTTTACAGGTTATTATAAAAATCTCCCAACACCCACCCTTGATTCATTCATGCCCAGAAATCCTAGGGGCGTCAACTGTTAGTGAGGCATACGAAATAAAAAATTATTTGAGAGAGTACCATCAGGGACCAATCAAAGGCATCAAAAAATTTATCAATACAGGGACAATTGATCCTTATACCAATTTATGGGGTCAATGCAAAACGCAATACATTAAAAATAGTTATATAAAGCCTATAATCTTTGATTCTGATATAATAAAAGTTAATAGGACGAGGTTGGCACAAGCAAATTCAAATAAGATAATTATTGCTGGTTTATCAAAAAGATTAGAGTGCTTTTTTGACACCGGTGAGTATTTAGCCGGTAAGTCGACTATTATTATTCTTGAAAGTATAAATAATAAAATTCAACTTAAATTTCTTCTTAGCCTTTTAAATAGTAAATTGATTTCATTCTGGTATAAAATTTGGTTTAAATCTTTGTCTCTCGCAGGTGGTTATTTACAGATTAGTCCGGAAACAATCAGTAAAATTCCTGTGCCTCAAATAGAATTTAATGATCAAAAACCATTTATTACCCTCGTTGACCAAATCCTTTCTTCCAAACAACAAAACCCAACCGCTGATACAAGCAATTTAGAACACCAAATTGACCAGTTAGTTTATAAATTGTATGATTTAACAAAAGAGGAGGCAAAATTAATAGAAGGAGGTTCATAATGAATAAACAAATATGTGATGCAATAAAGGAGAGGCAATTGATTCGATTTTATTATGAAGAGCATCAAAGAATTGTGCAACCACATACTTATGGCATTCATAAAGATACAGGGAATGAAGTTTTACGAGCATATCAGGTAGGTGGGTATAGTTCATCTGGAAATATTCCAGGTTGGAGATTATATATAGTAAGTAAGATTTCAAATATTGAAATCACTGATGAAATATTCGAAAATTCAGCACCAGGATACAGGAAAAATGATTCTGCAATGTCATACATATTTTGCCAGATGTAGAAAATGAAGATATATAAAATTAATTTTGACAATCCACAAAAACTTGAGCCATCTAATATAAAACCTCTGATAGGTATTATTGGATTATATTTTATTTTTTTAGAAAAAACAGAAATTATTTACCCTTTTGGAAAATCAAGGCTTATATATATTGGGATGAGTGAAAAGAAAACCAACAGTATAGGTAAACGACTCATAGAACATCTTGAGGGGAGATCAGGTAATATAGGACTGAAAAATTATCAGAGAATGGAAGATTTATATTTTACATATCTTAATTTTGAACTTATGAGGAATATATGGAGATTTAAAATTGAAGATTTAGAAAGCTATTTTATTTTAGATTTTACTGAACAATACGGGATTTATCCAATATGTAATAATAAAACTGGCTTTGAAGTTCAAAATAAAGAAATTGATTTTAAATTAGATATAGATTGGAAATACTTCGAAAGGAAGGAAAGATAAAATGAGAGAAATTAAAACTGGTAAAGAAATTGTAGATGAATTTTTTCAAAAGATTTTAGAGATACCAAATGTTGATGTTGAACTTACCTCAAAAATTAAGGAATTATATGACTCATCAAAATTTACAGAAACTAATCTGAACGCTTTATTGGATGAAATTATTGAACAAAAGAAGGAGGAAAAGAGTGAAGATTAAAGCAATAACTATAAAAGGTTTTAGAGGTGTTAAAGACCAGTTCCATTTAGTTTTAGATTCAAAATCTACTTTGCTATTTGGCGATAACGGGAGCGGTAAAAGTAGTATTACCGATGCTATTGAATGGTTTTATTATGATAAAGTAGAACATTTGAGCAGTGAAGAAATAGGTAAAAGTGGTATTCCTGCTTTGAGAAATATTCATATTTCTGATACAGAAGAAAGTTATGTGAAGATAGAATATACCGAATCTCAATTTAATAATTCAAAAAAGCTTTTAATAAACAAAAAAAGAAAATTAGAAGAAAAGTTTTCGAACAACTCTGAAGATTTTAATAAATATTTAAAGGCATCAGAAAAAGAGAGGTTAATCCTTAGGTATTCAGACCTCACAAGATTTGTATTATCAACCAAGTCTGACCGTTTAAAATATTTTTCTGAAATAATTGGTTTTGAAGATGTTACAAAAACCAAAGAAACATTCAGAAAAGGAATAAGGTATATAAACCAGAAACTTAAATCGAAAAATTATGAAAATGAAATAAGTCAACGGGAAAGGCAGGTAATGGAAAAGTTAGATGAACGAATTACTTCTAAAGATAGATTTATAGAAAAAATTTATGAATTAATACAACCTTTAGGATACGACAAAATAAATACATTTGATGAGATATCAAAGCTTTTAAACGAATTAAAACAAACTGATGATTCTACCGCAATTGAAAAAAGGGCATACTACAAAGATGTAATTAATAAAACTAATGACTTAAAAAATAGGTTCCAAAATATTATTGAAAATTATAAAGAATATTATCGTAAATTTAATGACCTCATAAGTAAAGAAGAAGATCTAAAACAGATTATCCTTGGTAAACTCTGGAAAGAGGGATTAGATATTTTAGAAAGAGGCGTTTTTAAAGAAAACAAATGTCCATTATGCTTTCAGCAAAAATCTCAGGAAGAATTAATAAGCGAAATTAAAGAACGGTTATTCGAGATTGAATCCTTGCAATCACGGAAAAAAGAATTGGAAGATAAACAGGGAAACTTTCAAGAAATTATTGGTAATGTTAGAAGTATTATCATGGCTATTAAATCAAATAAATATTTTAAAGAAGAAAATTTACTTATAAAAAATCTTGTAGATTATGTTGAAAAGCATATTGAGCAGATAAATACCGAACTAAGTAAGGATATTACTAAAGATAAGGAACTAAAATGTCCAGATGAATTTATTTTAAAAGAAGAGATTTTCAATGAATTAATCAATTTTTGTAATACCCAATACGGAAACCTTGAAAAGGAAATAAAGGGGAAACAAATTTTGGAGGTTCAAGATAAAATTCTTTCTTCTTATAATGCATTTAAAGAGATATTAGATTTAAAGAAAGAGAAAGAAATTCTGTCAAAATTAAAAGCCTCTTTAGAAAACCTTTATAATGCGTTTATCAATAAGCAAAAAGAAGAATTAGAATTATTTATGAACTATTTTTCACAAAAAATTAATGAATATTACTCCTTTTTACATCCAGGTGAAAAAGTAAACAATATTAAAATAAAAACAATAGAAGAAGATGAAGAGCTAAAAGGCTTAACAATAGAATATGAGTTTTATGACGCCCTTATTTCACCCCCTCATAAATATTTAAGCGAATCCCATGTAAATAGCCTCGGAATTGTTCTTTTTTTATGTTCAGTCGAGGCGTTTAATAAAGTAAATAAATTTTTCATTCTTGATGATGTAATCTCAAGTTTTGACACGGACCATAGAATGAGATTAAGCAATTTATTGATAGATAAATTTAATGATTACCAAGTTATATTACTAACTCATGAGAGAAATTGGTTTGAGTTAACAAAAAATATGGTTAAGGGAAGAAGTAACTGGAGCGTTAATATCGTAAAATGGACCGAGGAAAAAGGGACTTACTTAGATAAAAAGCCTTCAGATTTAAAAATACTAATACAATATAAAATAGATAACAGAGAAATTGATGGACTGCCTAACAGTATTGGAATATTTCTTGAAAGTATTTTAAAAAAAATATGTGAAAAACTTGAAGTCTTTGTAAGATACCTCCCAAACGAAAAAAATGAATTAAGGATGATAGATGAACTTTTATCATGTTTACAGAGCAAAATAAATAGACAACCCGATAACACTAAAGATATAATAAATCCAGTTATAGGTAGAATAAAATCATCAAATTTTATAAGAAACAGAGGTTCACATGATAGCTCTTTCAAACCAAACAGCGGAGATTGTAAAGCTTTCTGGAAAGATATTGAAATTTTTGATGGTTTATTCTTATGCGAAAAATGTAATGAATATGTATCAAAAGAGTTTTATGACAATGTCAATAAAAAAATTAGATGTAAATGTGGCAATAGAATATATGATTGGAAAGATTAATTAATCATCAAAATGAAAAATACTAAAAATAGCATATTTCGCTCAATACCTATAAATCTATTCCAGAGTTTATCAATAATTAACTTTATAAATCAAATCTCTACCTTCATCCAATCCATTGATTATGAAATCAACCAACAAAAACAAACACAAGTAAAAACCCTCAACCAACAAATCAACCATTTATTTTATAAAGTTTACAATATAACAGAAGAAGAAATAAAAATCATTGAAGGTGGGAGATAAAATGATAAACAATAATTTTGAAATAAAATACATACCAGATCAGGCGATAAACTTAATTGAGAATGACCTTTTAGAGACATCCGTTTATGTTGAGCCTCTCGAAAAAATTATCAAAAATAGTCATACACCTCATACTATAGGTCTTTTTGGCTCTTGGGGCTCGGGAAAATCATCAATTATAAAAACTCTCCATGAGAAGCTAAAAAATGATGAATCGAGTAAGGTAAAAGTTTTTATTTATGATGCATGGAAGTATTCAAAAGACGATTTTAGAAGAACATTTATTTTGCAATTGGCTAGATTTATTTACCCTAATGAAAAACGGAAAATTGATGAAATTGAGTCAAAACTATACAAGTCGGTATCTACAACTACAAAAATGGGTATATCAAAAATATTTAATTTTGAACGGACAAAAGCTATTCAATCGCTTCCCATAATACAACCTGAGTTATTTGAAGAACTCTTTAACAAGATAGTCAATGACAAAAAGTGCAGTAAATTAGTTATAGCTATTGATAATATAGATAGATGCCACAAGGAACAAGCCTTTGAAATCTTGCTTACAATAAAAAATTTCCTTGAAATAGAAAGTATTATCTTTCTCATCCCCATAGATGACAATGGATTAAAGAAATATTTACAGATGAACGATAAAGATGCTAATGAATTTCTTAGAAAACTATTTAATACTACTGTCCATTTAAAAAGTTTTTCATATATGGAATTATATGATTTTGGATTAAAACTTCTAAATAAATATGGGATTGATTTCCCTAAAAAAGAAAATGTAATTTCTCTCGTTTGTCAGGAATTTTCTAAAAATCCAAGAAGAATCATTCAATTTTTCAATACGCTTCAGACGGAATATCAACTTGTAAAAATTCAAGAAGAAAAAGGAAATATTCCGAAGGGAACAATAACCAAAAATATTGAAATGCTGGTTAAAATACTCATTATCCGAGAAGAATATCCAGAGATTTTTGAAAAGATAAACGATAGTAAAGGGCTGCTCAAAGAAATTCATGAATCTATAAGGGCAGGAGAATTCTCTAAAACTGAAAATGGTCTATGGGAATGGAATAATAACAAATTTGAGAATATAAAACTTACAGAGGAACAATATAGATTTTTCCGAAGAACAATAAATATTGAAATGGATAAAAAAGAATTAGAACCGTTCTTTTTAAACAAAGATGTATTTAAAGATGTCCCAGATGAAATCTATCAAGAAATTATAAGCCAGGATTGGGAAAGCCTAAAGGAAGCACTAAATAAAAACGATATCAATTTTGAAACTATGTTAAATTTTGTTGATAAACTAACAAATGAAGATGTTATCAAAAGAAAATTATTTGACACGTCAGGCTTTAATCTTGCTTCACTTATCTTTAAAATTGTTGCAGATGCCGAATACGGAAGCAAAATTGGCCAATTACCGCAGAATATCAAATCGATGTTAAGTACAGATGAGCTTTATAAAAATATCTATAAATTTCCATTAAGAGAATTTGTTATAGCTTTAAAATGGTTAAACGAAAACAACATTCAAGTTTCGCTTAAGAAGGTTATAGATAAATTAAATGAGCTAAAAATTGATGATATTAAAAAAGATAAACGCCCTATACATCTTCTCAAAGATTTCATAAAAGTTTTTAAAGATGAACCAACTATACTTGAAAAAATTAGGAATAAATTTTCAGAATTACTGAGTCAAGATTTTGCTTTATATTCTGATTTCGAAGAGATAATTGATAGTAAAGCGATAAAACATCTTTTAAACGATAAGTTTGCAATAGATATAATACCAACGATACAACAAGATTATAATCAAAACTACACAAAAGAAAAAGTTGAAATCATAAGAGCGTTAAATAAGTATGGGATGTTGAAACGAGAAACGAAAATACAATATATGAATCGCGCTATTTCGTTTGTTGGACAATTGCAAGTTTATAGGAATTGGGATATTTATAGTTTTTGGCTTCAAGGAATATCAGGCTTTCTTAAAGAAACTGAAGATCAAAATATTGTTAATAGTTTGTATAACACTTTGGGCAATAACATTAACTTTATCCTCCAACAATTGAATAACAGACAATTAGGTGAACAAAATATGAAAACGTACATGGCATATACAAGTATTTTGGGAGAACTTTATTTGGTTGCTAGGGACGATATAAAGCCGAACATTGCAAATTGGCTGAATAGCTTCTTTAACCCTCAAATTTCACAAATTTCAAAGGAGATCTTTTTACACGTAAATCAGATTTACCAGGAAATTATAGAAAAAGGTAATAAATGGTTATTATTTGTGGAAAATATTGTAAATCAGATGGTAAGTCAAAATGACCCCGCGTTAAAATTAGAACTTGTAAAAACAATAAATCAAATGATGGAGAGGGCGAATGAATCTCGAGAATTAAACGATCAACAAGTAAATAGCATTCTTAGTCACTATTTTGATTTAGCATCGCGAGGTGAACAAGAAGCAAATGAGTGGATTGTTGAGATATGTCAAAATGACTTTATAGCCAACAAGGTTTTTGACTATATTGTAAAAATGAATACGCCAATGTTAGAAAAAAGTATAAAAATTATAGAAGTTTTAGCCGATAGATTTGGATTTGATAAATTTTATCCAAAAATAAAGGAACTACTGGCAAGTCCTGATATAAAGAAGCAAGAAATAGGAATACGGATATTAGATATAGTTAAAGACAGCGTACCCTTGGATAAACAAGACGTGATATTCAATCTACTCAAAGAAATAAAAGAAGAAGATTTTTTCACCGATTCAGCAGAGAAACTGAGTCAACTGAAAAATTTTATTTCTAATAAAGAAAAAAAGGAGGAGCTAAAATGATGATAAAATTAAAATGTGAAGTAGAAAACCATTATGCTGAAGGTAGTATAAAAATTTTTGTGTAAATTTTTCTTAGAAAGGCAAATTATGATGTACCTTGCCTATTTATATATGTCATCAGCTCTCTTCATTTAAAAAATTTACAAAAAATATTTTACACTACCAATATATATTATGTATATTTTATTAGCATGTTATTTTTGGATGACAAAGTTCGTGAAGCCATAGACTTTATCAAACAGCATGAACCCCCTGAAGGCTATGTAGTCAAATTCTCAGGGGGCAAAGACAGCACTGTTGTGTATGATTTAGTCAAAAAAGCAGGTGTAAAGTATCAGGCATTTTACAACTACACTGCCATAGACCCCCCTGAAGTAACAAGGTTTCTTCTCAAGCACTATCCTGAAGTAAAATGGCTTCGCCCAAAAAGGAATTTCTTCCAATGGCTTGAAAAAATTGGATTGCCAACAAAGACCAGAAGATGGTGTTGCACCAAGCTCAAGCACCGAGTCCATAAAGGGGCAAAGCATGTAATACTTGGAGTTCGTTCCGAAGAGTCATATAGGCGTGCAAGAAGAGAGCAGATAAACATTAATAAAGAAAACCGAAAGAGGGATTATTACCCAATTTTTTTCTGGACAGAGGCAGATGTATGGGAATACATTGAAAGAGAAAACCTGCCCTATCCTTCCCTTTATGATGAAGGATTTAGTAGAATTGGCTGTGTGATATGTCCTTTTATATGCAGACCAGGAATACTGGAACTGCACATGAAGAGATGGAGAAAACTTTATGATATCTTTGAACAGTCTGTGAAAAAGTATTATGATAGCAGGAGAGATTGGTTTATAGCTCAAGGAGTATATTCAGCAGAGCAGTTGTTGGATTTATGGTATCATTCCCAGAAGAGTGTGGGAAAGCCTGAAAGAGACGAAAATTTGGTTTTATTTAAGTGATAATAGAACTATGCAAAATCAAAATAAACCAACAGACGATATACAGAAAAATCTAACAACAGATAATATATACTTCTTTAACTAAAAAAAGAATAATCGGCAACTTTTACTACCTTGAACATTATAATCAAAGTCAACCATTAACCAAATCACCCGACAAAATAATCCTTGATAAATTTGGTTACTATGTCTCCTTATCTATCTTACAGAGCAAAAAATAAACAAGGAGGCTTTATGAGAGTATTAGGATTAGACATAGGCTTTGGTCACACAAAGTGTTATTCAGAGGGAATTAAGCTTAAATTTCCAACACAGCTTGCTTATCCTCCTGATGATCCTGATATGGAAGTTCAGAAGGTGAATGTTGGAGGCAGGGAGTATGTAGTTGGAAGAGATACCAAATATGCAAGCTCCTATCGGATAGAAATTCCTACTGTGATAGAGCTTGTTCAGTATGCACCAGTGTTTTTAAAGTATGTGCTTGATAGGCTTGGAAAGTTTGACGTAATCGTTACAGGACTTCCACCAAATGCAAAAAGCCATGTTCCAAACTTGACTGCAAACCTTAAATCTGTAACAGATGCTGAAGTCATGATAATTCCACAGGGCATAGGAATTCTTTATGATGTAGCAAGCACCACAGATATCGGAGATGATGCAGTAATAATAGACATAGGATACAATACTGTTGACTGCATAGCAGTTGAAAAGTCTGATGATGTCTGGAAGAAAAAGAGAGGAATAACTCTTGAAAACTTTGGGATTATGAAGGCAGTTGAAATGATGCGTGAAATGTTGCCTGAAAAGTATGGACTTTTGAAAAACTGGTCTGCATCTCGTCTGCTTCCTGACTTTGACAGCTAAAGGGTAAAATTAGGCTCTTCATTTTCATAATCTATTGATTTTTCTGAAAAAAATTTTTTCGCCACTTATCTTTTTTTATTTTTGTA
>Ga0308414_1000625_pt1 | contig 22780 bp, 18 predicted proteins | sample HotsprSampleOS50_FD_205667 | JGI IMG/M metagenome (GOLD analysis project Ga0308414, IMG submission 205667) | Hot spring phototrophic mat microbial communities from Octopus Spring, Yellowstone National Park, Wyoming, United States - 20090730_OS50 ...
CGAGGGCAAATAGCGGATCCCCCACAAGCGCTAGGTAGTGATACGCTGTTTATCAGGTTAGATCCGGAGCGGAGCCATCGCAATGCTGAAATGCACCACTCGCCACGTCCACATTTTTGCCGGTGAAGTTACTGCAGACAACAACTTCGTGCCCCGCGACGACCTGTTTACCCTCGATGTGGATCCGGACAACGAGCTGGTCTGGACTGATGCTGCCCTGCAAAAGGTCTATGCCCGTTTCGAAGAGTTGGTGGAAGAATACCGGGGGCGAGACTTGACCGAGTACAATATCCGCCGCATTGGGTCTGACCTGGAACATTTCATCCGCTCCCTGCTCAAGCAAGGGGAGATCGCCTATAACCTGCAGGGGCGTGCCCCCAACTTCAGCATGGGCTTTCCCCAGATCCCTGCTGAAGAAATTGTCGGCCAATACATCCCCAAGGGCTAGCTCTTTGCCGGTTCTGGACAGAGTTTTTGATTGTTCTGCATCTAAGGCTTTTACCCATCTGATTGTCGGAGCGTTTCCCCATGTCTGGAGAACCCACCCCCGAGGCCGCTGCTGCCGAGAAACCCGCTGAAGCTGCCAAGCCTGCTGCTGAGGATTCCCCCAAAGCCGCTGCGAAAAAAGTTGCTAAGGAAGAAAAGCCCTTCGAGCAACAGATCACGGAAGAGGTGATCCCGGCAGCCATTGCGGCTTTTCAAAAGCGCGGAGTCAGCGATCTGGAGCTGCGCCTGGAAGGCAAGACGCTGGTCGGCGCGTTTGCAGGAGGCAAGAAGCAATTTAGCGTGCTGTTTGCTGAGGGATCCTTGAATGGCCGCAAGTTCTTCCGCTGTACCACCGAAGGATCCCCGGCCAGCACCATCGAGTCTTTTATGATCGACGAGCGGCGCGTGGATGTCAACCTATTCGTGTTTTATTTGGTGCAGCGCCTTTACGCTCAGCAGTGGTATTGAGTTCGCGTGACCTTGAAGGATCCCTGGCTACCCCTAGCCGGAGAGAGTAAGCCTGCTCGCAAGAGACGAGGGGAGGTGCAGCCGGCTGCAGTTACCGTAAAGCCAGGATCCATCCGGCCATGTTCTTTGGCATGCCCACGATCCCAGAACGGGCACCTTGGCTGCCGCCTTCCCGGAAGATGAGCTGCGCACTTGGCTCGAAGAACGGTACCGCCCCAGCGGGATCAGCCGTTCATAGTCGCGTTTCAGGTTAGGGTGAGAGGCCTGGGCTACTGATCGCGCCAGCGGGACGGAGTCCTTGAAAAGCCTTCTGGCCCCGTGCATTCAACGTTTCTAGTTTGAATCGAAATGCTCATAATTGCCCAGAGGGCTGCTCCCGTAGATCAGGTTCCCCGGCAAACGGCGCAGCTGGGGCTCGAACCCGGTCGGCCCAGAGGTTGTTCCCCAGTGCAGGGATCCCTTGCCATTGGGAGGGATGTTCTGTCGAGGCCAAAAAGATTATCGTTTGTAAAGAAAGCTAAGGCGGTGCTACGGGAGGTCTCGAAATGTACATCGTGCAGATTGCGTCTGAATGCGCCCCGGTTATCAAGGCGGGGGGACTGGGGGATGTGGTGTACGGCCTCAGCCGCGAGCTGGAGGTGCGGGGCCACTGTGTCGAGCTGGTTTTGCCCAAGTACGACACGATGCGCTACGACCAGATCTGGGGTTTGCACGACGCCTATCGCGATCTCTGGGTGCCCTGGTACGGGGGAGCCATTCACTGCTCGGTGTACTGCGGCTGGGTGCATGGCCGCCTTTGCTTTTTTATTGAGCCCCACTCGGGCGATAACTTCTTCAATCGCGGGTGTTATTACGGCTGCCCGGATGACAACATGCGTTTTGCTTTTTTCAGCAAGGCGGCTCTAGAGTTTCTCCTACAAAGCAACAAGCGCCCCGACATCATCCATTGCCACGACTGGCAGACAGGGTTGGTACCGGTGCTGCTGTTTGAGATCTACAAGTACCACGGCATGGGAAACCAGCGGGTGTGCTACACCATTCACAACTTCAAACACCAAGGCTTTGGCGGCCCAGAGATTCTTTGGGCTACCGGCCTCAACCGCGAACCCTACTACTTCCACTACGACCGTTTGCGCGATAACTTCAACCCCTTTTCTCTCAACTTTATGAAGGGGGGAATTGTTTTTTCCAACTTTGTCACTACGGTCTCTCCCAATCACGCGCTGGAGGTGCAATTTGGCGACTACGGCTATGGACTTGGCCATACCCTCTACCTGCACCGGCACAAGTTTCGCGGCGTTTTGAATGGCATCGATTACGACATTTGGAACCCGGAGATCGACCGCTTTATCCCCGTGCGCTACACTGCTCAAACGCTGGAAAATAAAGCTAAAAACAAAAAAGCTCTGCGGGATCGGCTGCTACTGCAGGATGTTGACAAGCCTATCGTGGCCTATATCGGGCGATTGGACGAGCAAAAGGGCGTGCATTTGGTGCATCATGCCATCTACCGCTCCCTGTTCAAAAATGCCCAATTTGTTCTGCTGGGATCCGCTACGGAGCGAGGGATCGGCGCTTGGTTTGCCCACGAGAAAAGCTACCTCAACAACAACCCCGATGTTCACATTGAGTTGGGCTTTAACGAAGAACTTTCCCACCTTATCTATGCGGGGGCAGACATCATCGTAGTGCCCAGCCACTACGAACCCTGTGGACTCACCCAGATGATTGGCTTGAAATATGGCACGGTTCCGGTGGTGAGAGGAGTGGGTGGCCTGGTGGATACCGTCTTCGACCGCGACTACGATCCCCACAAATTGCCCGAGCAACGCAACGGCTACGTCTTTTATCACACAGATCCAGCTGCTTTGGAGTCGGCTCTGGATCGGGCCATCGACCTTTGGTACACCGCTCCTGACCAGTTCCGTCAACTGCAGATTCAAGGCATGAGCTACGACTACTCCTGGAACTATCCTGGCAAGGAGTATCTGGAGATCTACGACTTCATTCGTCACCGCTGAGCCCAACAGCGATCCCCAGCGATCCCAGCTCTTGACCCCAAGGACGAAATGCTGGACGATAGGTAGCAATCTTGGGCTTAACCTTCTCTACAGATTTGCTGCTGAGAAGGGTAAGTCTGCTCCGTTATCTTTCCCTGTCTGTAAGGATCCCCGGCTGCCATGGGTTATCTCGCCTTGGTACTCCACGCGCACCTGCCGTTTGTGCGCCACCCTGAGCAAGACTTTGTGCTGGAGGAAGAATGGCTCTACGAAGCCATCACGGAGACCTATGTGCCGCTGCTGCACATGTTCGAGGGGCTACAGCGAGATGGCATCGACTTTCGCTTCACCATGTCCCTGACGCCGCCCTTGGTGTCGATGCTGCGGGATCCCTTGCTGCAGGAGCGCTACGACCACTACCTAACCAAATTGGAAGAGCTGGCCCAGCTGGAGTACGACAAAAACGCCACCAACGGCCACATTCGCTACCTGGCGGAGCACTACATCAAGCAGTTTGCCATGGTGCGGGATCTCTGGGAGCGCTACGACCGGGATCTGGTGCGAGCTTTTAAGCAGTTTCAAGACAGCGGCAACCTGGAGATCATCACCTGTGGGGCTACCCACGGCTACCTGCCCTTGATGCAGATGTACCCGCAGGCAGTCTGGGCGCAGTTGATTGTAGCTTGTGAGCACTACAACGAGCACTTTGGCCAATGGCCGCGGGGGATCTGGCTGCCGGAATGCGCCTACTACCAAGGGCTGGAGCGGATGATTGCCGATGCCGGCCTGCGCTACATGATCACCGACGCCCATGGTCTTCTCTACGCCAAGCCCCGGCCTCGTTACGGCATGTACGCCCCTATTTTTACCGAGACCGGCGTCGCCGTTTTCGGGCGGGATCACGAGTCTTCGCAGCAGGTGTGGTCGGCAGAGGTGGGCTATCCAGGGGATCCGGTTTACCGCGAGTTCTACAAAGACCTAGGGTATGAGGCCGACTACGAGTACATCAAGCCTTACATCATGCCCAACGGCCAGCGGAAAAACACCGGCATCAAGTACCACCGCATCACCGGGCGCAACCTGGACCTGGGGCAAAAGCAGCTTTACGACCCCTATTGGGCGCGGGAGAAAGCGGCAGAGCATGCGGGCAACTTTATGTTCAACCGCCAGCGGCAAATCGAATATTTGTACAGCGTCATGGGCCGCCCGCCGCTGGTGGTGGCCCCCTACGATGCGGAGTTGTTCGGCCACTGGTGGTACGAGGGCCCTTGGTTTTTGGATTTTCTCATCCGCAAGAGCTACTTCGACCAAAACACCTACCGCATGACTCACCTGGCGGAGTACCTGCGGGAGAACCCCACCCAGCAGGTGTGCAAACCTGCCCAGTCCAGTTGGGGGGCGCGCGGCTTCCACGAGTACTGGCTCAACCCCACCAACGCCTGGATCTACCCCCACCTGCACAAGGCCACCGAGCGGATGATCGAGCTGAGCCGTCGCGAGCCTGCCGATGACCTAGAATGGCGGGCCTTGAACCAGGCGGCGCGAGAATTGCTACTGGCTCAATCGTCTGACTGGGCTTTTATCATGCGCACAGGGACGATGGTTCCCTATGCAGTGCGCCGCACCAAGTCCCATCTGCTGCGCTTCAACCACCTCTACGAGAAGATCAAAGAGGGTCAGTTTCGGCGAGAAAAAGCCACCCCTGAAGAGGAGCAGTGGCTGGCCAAGGTGGAATACATGGACAACATCTTCCCCAATATCAACTACCGGGTTTACCGACCCCTCTAAGCCGGTTGGGCAGGTCTGGAGGGTGCCTGCTTCCGACCGCCAGAGACACCAGAGGCAGAAGTTTCCGGCTACCCTCCTTGAGGGGATCGAACTACCCCAGGGCAGGAGGGATCCTCCGTTCGTTGCGCTGATCCCAACCTTCCTCTCCTTTTGGGAAAGGGGCAGGAGTCGCTCGTGTTGGCCTCGCAGAGCGCTCAGGGAGCGTTTTAATCTGGCTTGTTCAGTAGCCCCGATATCCCCGAAGACTCCCTGCTGCTGGGGCCCGCCTTCCCTAGCCGGATGGCCAGGCCACCGATTCTAGAGCTTGGTGCCGCACTCGGCGCAAAACTTGTGCAGGGTGGGGTTTTTGGTGCCGCAATTGGGGCAGTAGATCAGCTCGGCGGCTTGTTCCAGTTGCCGCTTCTCCGGCAGCCCGATCATCTGATAGTTAGCTTTGCCGGCAGGCACCATCGGGTAGCAGTTTTCATCCCGCTTGACCACAAAGTCGGCCACTACCGGCCCCTCGTGCTTGAGGATCTCCTGGATGGCATCTTCCAGTTGATCGGGGTGATCGACGCGGATCCCTTTTACCCCAAAAGCCTCGGCTAGCTTGACAAAATCCGGCATTCCGGGAGACATATCCGAGTGGGAGTAGCGCTCGCCGTGGAAGGCCTGCTGCCACTGCCGCACCATGCCCTGCCAGCCGTTGTTGATGATGGCCACTTTGGTGGCAATGCCGTACTGAGCCACTGTGCCCAGCTCTTGCATGTTCATCTGGAAGCTGGCATCGCCACTGATGCAGATGACTTCTTCGTGAGGCAGGGCTACCTTGACTCCCATCGCCGCGGGGAACCCGTAGCCCATGGTGCCCAGCCCAGAACTGGAGATCCATTGGCGCGGCCCGTTGCGCAGAAACTGCGCCGCCCACATCTGATGCTGGCCAACATCGGTGGTGTAGTAGGCGTGGGGAGCATGACGACGAAAGGCATCGATCACCTGTTGGGGGGCAATCACGCCTTCGTAGCTGGGCACCTGCAGGGGATAGTCCCGCTTCCAGCGCTCGATCCGATCCAGCCAGGCCTGAGTTAGGCCTGGAGTAGAAGGCATTTTGCTCAGTTGAGCCAGCATCTCCACCAGAACAGTGCGCACATCCCCTACAATCGGCACATCGGGCGCACGGTTTTTGCCCACCTCGGCTGGGTCGATGTCGATGTGAATGACTTTGGCGTGCTTGGCAAATTCATCTAGCTTGCCGGTTACGCGATCGTCGAAGCGGGCTCCCACCGCAATGAGCAGGTCGCACTCGGTGACGGCGAAGTTGGCATAGGCCGTGCCGTGCATGCCCAGCATCCCCACCGACAGGGGATCGTTCTCATCGAAAGCCCCTTTGCCCATGAGGGTGGTGGTCACCGGGATCCGATAGGTGTGGGCCAGCTCGGCAATTTCGGCGTGGGCACCGGAGATGATCGCCCCACCTCCCACATACAGCAAGGGCCGCTTGGCCTGCAGGATCAGCTTGGCCGCTGTGTGGATTTGCCGTGGGTTGCCACGCACGGTGGGCTTGTAGCCGGGGATGTTGATCTCGCTGACGGGTTGATAGTCAAACTCTTCTAGGCCCACATCTTTGGGGATGTCGATCAGCACCGGCCCGGGCCGCCCTGTCCCGGCAATGTGAAAAGCCTCCGCCACGATCCGAGACATTTGGCGCGGATCCCGTACCACGTAGGAGTGCTTGACAATCGGCAGGGTGATGCCAAAGATGTCCGTCTCCTGGAAGCCGTCGGTGCCGATCAAATGGCGGGGCACCTGCCCGGTGATGACCACCATGGGTACAGAGTCCATCATGGCGTTGGCGATGCCCGTCACCAGGTTGGTCGCCCCTGGGCCAGAGGTAGCAAAACACACCCCAACCTTGCCGGTGGCGCGAGCATATCCGTCGGCAGCGTGGGCGGCTGCCTGTTCGTGGCGTACCAGGTAATGTTTGAGCAGGCCCTGAGACTCAGCTTTGTACAGCTCGTCGTAGATGGGGAGGATGGCTCCCCCCGGATAGCCAAAGATGTGTTGCACCCTATGCCGGTGCAGGCTGTCCACCAACGCATATCCACCAGTCGCCACGGTGTCTCCTCCCCACTGAGATGACCGAACGTCAAACGCCCGCTCTCAGGAGCGCCAGCGCAGACAGGGTACTGGCCAGAAGTTGGCCAACTTTGTATTCAATTCTACAGTCTAGCAGTGGTTTGCTTTGGAATCGCTTAGGCTTTCACGGTCGGCTAAAGTAACACTGGGGATCCCTGGGGATCCTCGCCGGAGTGTTGAGAGTGCCCTATCCATGACTGGAGAGCCAACCCCCATTGACCCCGGGCCGGAGCGGTCTCAGGGCAGCTTGCTGCTAGCTGTGCCCATCCTCGGATCCCCGCACAGTGCTGTGGGATCCCGACAGTGGCTGGTATGGGGAGCGCTGGGGATCTTTCTGGTGGGTCTGGGGTTGCGCCTGTGGCGGCTGGACGAGTTCCCGGCACCTGTGTTCGATGAGGTGTACTTCCCGGAGTTTGCCCAGAACTACCTGGATGGCAAGCCTTTTTACGATGTGCATCCCCCCTTGGGCAAGTACTTCATTGCCCTTAGCATTCAGGTGTTTGGCCGCAACGAGTGGGGATTCCGCTTCGCCACTGCTTTTTGCGGATCCCTGATCCCTCTGTTGCTGACCGGTTTAGCCTACCGCCTCACCTACCACGTGGGCTTTGCTCTGTTGAGCGGGGTTTTGCTGCTGACCGATGGGGTGTTTCTGGTGGAATCCCGCTTTGGCCTGATCAACGTGTATCTGGTAGCCTTTGGGCTGGCAGCGACCATTCTGTTGCTCAGAGGTCTAGAAGACCAAGGTTGGCGACGGGCTGCTCACTTTGCTTGCTCCGGGATCCTGTTGGGGGCGGCAGCTTCGGTGAAGTGGAATGGCCTCTGGTTTGCCTTCATGTTTGCTCTGTTGGGGATCCTCGTCTGGGGGGTGGTCTGGCTGCGCCCGCAGTGGATCCCACGGTTGGGCATTTTGAGCCAGATTCGTCATCTGCGCTGGTGGCACTATGTGTTTTGCTTCATCCTCGCTCCGCTGGCCTTTTACGCCATTCAGTGGATCCCGCACCTGCAGCTGAATCCCCAACAGGGACTAACTCTGGATTGGAGCTGGACGGGCATCCAGAATTATTTCCGATCCCTGGTGCTCATCAACCAATCCATCTACGGCGGCCACATGGCAGCCCACCTGGTGGTGAACGAAGAGACCCCTGTTCACCCCTACTGCTCCACCAGCTTGCGATCCCTGGTGGCTTGGTTCCCGGCTTTGCGTCCTTGGCTGACTACGCCCTTGGCCTCGGCAGGAGCTTGGTCCTGGCCAATTCTGGGCCGCCCCGTGGCCTACTACTTCGGCAGTCAGGGCAACCTCTGGCAAGCTGTTCATGGCTTGGGCAATCCTTGGCTGTGGTGGCTGGGGACGGGATCCATCTTGGTGCTTGTCTGGCGAGGGATCCGCCACTTTCACGGTCTCGAAGCCTTCATTTTGATTGGCTATGCGGCCAATTACCTGCCTTGGTTTAGGGTCAGCCGCTGCGTTTTTATCTACCACTACATGAGCGCTCTGGCGTTTAGCACCCTAGCCCTGGCTTGGTTGGTGCTGCTGGGCTGGCAGAGCTATCGCCGCTTTTGGCGCGGGGCGAGCATCACGGCGGTGGCCTTGGTTTTGGCGTCCTTTGTCTTCTTTTTCCCCGTTTGGCTTGGCCTGCCCCTCAGTCCAAGCGGATTCTACGCCCGCATGTGGTTTCGCTCTAGCCCGGTGCCGCTGTTCTGTTTCAGCCCCCAATCCTGCCAACAGCCCCCGCTGCACCTGCCGCCCATCCCCGGCTTGAACTGGATCTAAGGGAGGCATGGTAAGCTTTGTGAAGTTTGTTTCGTGAAATGCGGCGCTCCGTTACCGAAAGATGGAGCGAGGTTCGCGAAACCCTTGTGGTGGAGGTAGTGGAAACGTCATGGCCCGATCTTGCCCGAGTTCTGCCAACTCTCCCCGCCGTCCACTGGCTTATTCAGAGCAAGCTGTCCCGGTTGGGGTGATCGGGGTAGGCAACATGGGCCAGCACCACACCCGCGTTTTCAGCCTGATGAAGGATGTGCGGGTCGTGGGGGTAGCGGATATCAACGTGGAACGGGGATTGGATGTGGCCAGCCGCCACCGCGTTCATTTCTATGAGGACTACCGCGATCTGCTGCCCCATGTAGCTGCCGTGGCCATTGCCGTGCCGACGGTTCTGCACCACGAGGTGGGTATGGCCTGCCTGGAGGCCGGGGTACATGTGCTGATCGAAAAGCCCATCGCTGCCAGCATCAGCGAAGCAGAATCGCTGGTGAACCGAGCTGCCGATTGCAATTGTATTTTGCAGGTGGGGCACATCGAGCGCTTCAGCCCTGTTTTCCAAAAGCTGGGCCAAGTCTTGCAAAGTGAAGAACCTCTGGCTTTCGAGGCTCACCGTCTCAGCCCCTATTCCGACCGCGCCAGCGATGTGTCGGTGGTATTCGACTTGATGATCCACGACATCGATCTGTTGCTGGAGCTGATCCCATCTCCCGTGACCCAGATTACCGCCAGCGGCAACCGCATCTCCAAGCTGGGCTACCTGGACTACGTCACGGCTACTCTCACTTTTGCCAACGGTGCCATCGCCACCCTCACCGCCAGCAAGGTCACCCACCGCAAGGTGCGCAAAATTGCCGTCCACTGCAAGAATGCCTTGGTGGAAGCAGATTTTCTACACAATGAGATCTCGGTGTACCGCCAGGGATCCGTCGGCAGCACCAGCGACTACGGCCAAATGCCCTACCAGCGGGATTGTTTGATTGAGAAAGTCCACACCGACAATATCGACAAGCTGCATGCCGAACTGGAGCACTTCATCAATTGCGTGCGGGGGGGCAACCAACCTTCTGTGGGTGGGGAACAGGCCCTGAAAGCATTGAGGCTGGCCTCGGAGGTAGAGCGGATTGCTTTGGATGGATGTGCCTGGAGCGAAGCCAAGCCCCGCCGTAGTCTCCTATCCTAGTCTTTAACGCAAGCCCCAGATGGGGGCAGAGCCCTGTTGTTGGCCCATAGCCATTCCAGCATCAGGCTGGGGAAGAAAAAGCGACATTCGCGCCCGCGGAGTGCAGCTCTATTGACAGCTCCCCATTCGGGTGGCAGCTTTTCGAGCGAGCAATGGGGCTCCCACCAGACTCAGGCAAGAGGTGGCATCCACAGCTGTGAAATCGGGCACGCAAGCCCCGGCAGCAACGGCGAGTCCAATTCGAGTCCAATTCATCTTTCCCAAGCAAGTTTTGATCAACACCAACTGCCTTTGCTGACGCCGGTAGACTTCCACTTGTTGCTGTTGCCAGTCCACCACTCAATACTCCTGTAGCCCAAGCCGACTGTAAAGCTTGAGCTTAGTTTGCTTATCTTGGCCAATATTGCGAGCTCCAGGGCTCAGCACTTCTACCGCCGATTCTGGGGCACTGTGGAGTTTGCCATCCGCCCCTAACGCTGTTCTCAGTCGAGAGCGGCTTACCCACACCACATCAGGAGCCACATTGTTATCTTCGGCAAAAATCACTCCCGGAGCAGTGTTGGCCAATCTCAGGCCCGTTTTCTCACTCTATTCGCCTTTCAAATTTCTTCTAAGATGCGAAACTGCACATGGTTAATGGCCAGCTCCCCAATTGAGGCTTGGTCGGTGTTGATCGTCTCGAAAGGGATCCCTTTGGCGATCTCGGCATGGGTCCAGGGCAAGCCCATGAAGTAGCGCTGCGAATAGGGGCGCTCCCCCCGATCGTCGGGGTTCGACTCCATCGGCACCCAACCCCAGCCGGGCAGATAAAACTCAATCCACACGTGGTTGTACTGGGGAAACAGCGGGATCCCTTTCAGTTCTGGATGGGGAGGACATTTGTAGCGCCCCACCGTGCGGCAAGGGATTCCATTGAGGCGGGCCAAAGCCAACAGCACCCCCACATATTCGCCACAAGAACCGGAGCCACGCCGCAAAACCTCATCCGGCGGATCAATGCGAGAGGTGACCCGGTAGGAGAGCTTGTCGTAAACATAGGCCCGGATATTGAGCATTTTGCGCAGCAAGTTGGTCTCGCTGCCAACGGCCAGCCGCGCTGCCTCTCGGACAATCGAGGTGTCCATGGCCAGGTAGTCATCGTCCACCAAGTAGCGATCCCGCAGCTCCCTGGGCAAAACGGCAGCCTCTACATCCAGTGGATCGATGCAGTACTTGATACTGTAGAGATCCAGCACCGCCCGCCAGCCAAACAAGCGCACCTCATGGGCCCCCAGGGATCCCAGCGAAAACACCGCCACCTGTTGGCCAGATTGCTCTTCCACTTCAAACGGCAGACCTACCCAGTGCAGGCTGCGCACCCGTTGGCGAAGGCTGTTGCAGGGCAAGGCAATTCGCCAGACCAAATCGGGCAGGAAGCGCGGCTCTTCTTGGGCAATTTCTTCCACATAGGTCAGCTCCACCCGATAGCCGTGGGAGAGGGTGTAGGTGGCGCGTTCCCCCAGACACTGGGGCTGAAAAACTACCGGACAGGCAATGGGGGAATCCTCGGCCTCGGTTCCACTGCCGCCAGAGGGGTCGGGGGAGCTAGGGGGATCCAAAGGCCGCAGGCGTAGGGGGGCCACCCAGGTTTTATCGCGCAGGGCCACCGACAAGGGATCTGGAGCGTTGGGGTTGTCGTGGATGTAGGCTTCTTCGTGGGCATAGGCCACCCAGAGTTGCCCCCGCCAATGGGCCAAGCCTGTTGGCCCAGGAGAAGGGGTGAGGATACGGGCCAGTTCTCGCCCGGTCTGGCGCTCCAGCACGTAGATCGTCTCTTCCACCCGATCGCTCACCCAGAGGTAGTCTCCCTGCACCGCAATCTGTTCTCGGCCAACCCCAGGGGCAGGCATCTCCTGCACAATAAGGCCACGGCTGGGATCCAGTTGCAGGATTTTTCCCCGTTTGTAGCAGGTGGCATAGAGGTAGCGGTTTCCCGTGTGGGGATCGCTCCAGAGGGCGATCCCTTCGATAGGGTAGGGGCACCTACACACTGGAAAGGCTTCCAGGGATCCCGGTTGCTGCAGAGCGGACATGGGAATGCGCAAGATTTGCCCCTCTTGCTCCCGACTGAGCCAAATCCACGCTTGATCCCCTTCTGACTCTACCCACAAACCGTAAGCGCCTTGGAAAGAATGGACATGATGGGGATTGAGCAGCAGGGTGTTGTGCTCTTGAATTTCCACCAAATAGCCCCTCACCCGATCCAAGCCCAACAGGCGATCTCCCCAGGTGGCCAAACCTTCCAAAGCAACCAGCCCCAGAGGTTGCAGAGGGGCCACAGTTCCCTGTTGCCGCCCAGATGGAGGCCACCAAGCAGGCTGGGATCCTCTTGCCGTGGAACCTAGATTTTTCAGAGCACCCAGATCATTTGCCGGATGGATGGCAACCATGAAGGCTTCCTTGCCTATGGATGAAGTTGACATGCTGGCGCGATCTGCACCAAGGCGGTACGACTGTCCAATATTTACTGTCCAACATTATTATGATGCGCCTCTTTTCAACCCCACACCCAAGGCTTCTCGACCGATGTATCCCTGCTAGTCTTGCCAGGACTGGAGAATGTTACGATGATGGCGGCTTTTTGGCCAGCAAGATAGAGCAGCGGTGGGGAGTGGTAGGGGATGGAGTTGGCCTTGGCAATTGGCGGCCTGGTGGCAGGGATCCTGGCCGGGGTTCTGGGCATTGGCGGTGGAACGATCCTGGTGCCCTTACAGGTCAGCTTGGGGATCCCACCGGTTCAAGCTGCAGCCACCAGCAACCTTTCCATCGTTATGACCTCGATTGCGGGCAGCATCCAAAACTGGCGGATGGGCATGCTTGATCTGAAACGGGTGATCCTGCTGGGGATCCCAGCGTTGCTTACGGCTCAAGTAGGAGCAATTATCGCCAGTCGCCTTCCCAGCTATCTGCTGTTGGCAGCGTTTGGAGTGTTGCTGCTGGCCAACACTTACCTGGTGCAACTCAACAAAAAGGTGGTTATCCAGGCCCAAGAATTGGGGGCTGACGTCAGCGGTGCCGAGCACCTCAGCGGGACGGAGTCCTCAGGGCAGATGTCTCCCTGGTTAGCCCGCGCCCTGACCGGCGGCACTGCCGGTTTGTTGGCCGGGCTGTTTGGCATCGGCGGTGGGGTGATCCTGGTGCCAATGCAGATCCTGCTGCTGAAAGAGACAATCAAAGTGGCGATTCAGACCAGTCTGGGGGCCATTGTGATCACAGCAGTTGCTGCCACTGCCAGCCATGCGGGCCTCAGCGATTGGATCTGGAATGGCCTGGGGTTCGGGGACGGCACCATCCACCAGAATGTGCTCTGGATCCCAGGTTTAATCTTGGGCACAGGGGGGTTAATCGGTGTACAGATTAGCACACGCACCCTGCCCAAATTGCCCGATGAAACCGTCAGTCTGTTGTTTCGGGGCTTCCTGGCCATTCTTTCTCTTTACATTTTTTGGCAAGCCTGGCAAGGTTATCGAGCTCTGTGAAGTGATCCTGGTCTGCCCCAGTGCTCGGGACAGCAGTCCTGGTTCCAAGCTACGGTCATTTGGATTTAAACTGGGACACTGAACTCAAACCCAAAATGTTGCATGCACTGATCCAGAAGGCTTTTCAAGGACTCCGTCCCGCTGGCGCGATCAGCAGCCCAGGCGTCTCACCCTAACCTGAAATGACTCTATCGGGTGTCGCTCCCAGCTTTCGGGCCTGATGACTCAGATGGATTCAACGGTTTGAAAGACTTGGCTACGCTGGACGCGCTTTCCCCTCAGAGGGCAGGGCTTTTGCTACTTGGGATAGATCCCCTTGTTTGCAGAGGTCATGCACAGGGTAGCTGCCGAAGAGCTTCAAGGTTTCAGCAATTGATTCCAGCGCCGCAACCACCTCGGCATCCAAATAGGGTTGGCCGATAGGGTTCTCCAAATCGACAAAAAAGACATACGTCCCTGCCGATTTTTTGGTGGGGCGCGACTCAATGCGAGACATATTCAGGCCTCGCTCCGCAAACACTTGCAGAGGTTTCAGCAGCGCTCCCGGCACGTTGTGGGGGAGGCTGAAGGCTAAGGAAGTATGGGATCCCCCCGGAGAAGCAGGATCGGCAGAGGTTTCACCCTGTTGACCGGAACGCGAGAGCGGCGCACGGCCAATAACCCAAAAGCGAGTGCAATTGTCGGGGTGATCGTTGATCGGGCAGGCCAAGACCGGCAGTTGGTAGAGGGTGGCAGCTCGTTCTGAGGCGATGACGGCGGCGCTGGGCTGCTCCTGCAGGCGATCCAATTCTTCGGTGGTCGAGCGGGTTGGGATCAAAGTGGCCTGGGGCAGATGGGATCTCAGCCAAGCCTGACATTGGGCCAAAGCTTGCGGGTGGGAGTAGACCTGCTCAATTTGCTCCAACCGCGAGGCACGTCCGATGAGGGCATGGCGAATGGGCAGGATCAGCGCCTGCCGGATCCCTAGCCCCTCCAGTTGCCAGAGGGCGTCTAAGGTCATCGAGACCCCCCCCTCCACCGAGTTTTCCACCGGCACCACCGCCCATTGTTGCTGGCCGGCAGCTACCGCCTCTAGACAGGCGCTGATCGTTGGATAAGGCACTAAGGGGTGGGATCCCTGGCTGTGCAGGTGAGGCTGCTCAGGGCAGGCCAGCAAAGCTGCTAACTCTGTGTAGGTTCCAGCAGGGCCAAGGAAGGCCACTGGCGAAGGGGAAACGTTCGCGCTAGCGGAGCGCAGCTCCATCAGAGCCATTTCTTCAATTGTCGCTAGGGGCCAGTTCTAACTCTATCGTCTCGGCGTCGCGCAGCAGCAAAGGACATTCAGGTTCCGGGCAACGGGGATTGGCCGCCACCTTGTCCATGGCCTTCACCACCTCCAATCGGATCAGCCTCTGCAACTCCTGATCCGCTTGAATGGCTTCTAAAGTTCGGAGAGAGCCGTGAAAACTGGTGGCGTATCGAGGTTTGAGGTTGTTCAAGGCCAGGGCGGCAGCATCGTTACAGAATTTCTCGCAGAAGCAGTAGCGCTGTTGACTCTCCATCAGCAGGATTTCATTGACCATCTCCAGAACAGCCCGTTCCATTTGATTTTCCAGGCTCTTCAGAGGCTTATGTTGCTCCGCCATCGCTACCTCCCAATGGGAACCGAATCCGCCGCCAAGTCACTGTTTTCAGTGATCAGGAGTGCCCTCGATTACCTTCGATGCTGCTCTACTCTCTGTTGACACGTCAAGTCAAGCCCTCTGCTGCCGACGCGAACAGCCTCTGGCCCGCTCCTATCCGTGCTTGAGGCAATCCAATCTGTCGTGTCAGGCATCATCAAAACCCAGAGAATTAACCAACACTCTTGGCAGACGGGCAGAAAGTCCACACAGCAACTCATAGGAAATAGTACCCAACTGATCGGCCCAATCCTGCACAGATAAACCCGCATTTGCCAGATTGGGGCCCAGCAGCTCCACCACATCCCCCACCTGGATATCCGGCCTCTCGGTTACATCCCACATACATTGATCCATCGTGATTGTGCCCACCTGTTGGATCAAGCCGCCGCGCACCCATCCTCGCAGCCAGCCGGAAAGCCGCCGTGGGATCCCATCCGCATAGCCGATGGCCAGAGTGGCAATGCGACTGGGGCGAGAGGTGATGTAGCGATGCCCATAGCTCACTCCGGTCTGGGCAGGCACAGTTTGGATGTGGGACAGCCGCGCCTTGAGCCGCAGAATTGGCTGCAGACCTGGCACCGGCAAGTGAGGGGCAGGGGACAGGCCATAGAGGACCAACCCCAAACGCACACGGGAGTAGTGGAGATGGGTTAAAGCACCGGCTGAGTTATCCAGATGCAGCGCCGGTAAGGGATCCCCGGCTTGGCGGATCTGTTCCACCACCTGGGCAAAGCGGGCGTGCTGCTGTTCCATGACTGGAGAATGGGGCTCGTCCGCCGTCGCCAAATGGGAAAACAAGCTACAGCCTTCCAGCTCCGGGATCCGACAAATCTGCCCCCACACGGCTGCAGCTTCCTTCCAGGGGATCCCCAAACGGGTCATACCCGTATCCACATTGACATGCACCGGGACGGGGCGCCCGGCCCAACGGGCTACCTGGCGCATCAGCGGGATTTGGTCTGTGCAGGTGAGGCTGACCTCCAACCGGGCTGCCATGGCCTGCTGTAGTTCTGCCCAGGTATTCAAAGCTCCCAACACCAGAATCGGAGCCTGCAGCCCCGTTTGCCGCAACTCGATCCCTTCGGCCAGGGTGGCCACACATAGCCCCTTGGCACCAGCCGCAACAGCCACGGGAGCCACCAACTGCGCCCCATGCCCGTAGGCATTGGCCTTCACCACCGCCCAGATCTCGACGTTTGAGCCTAGGCGCCTCTGCAACAGCCGCAGGTTTTCTCGCAGCTGGGCTGCGTCAATTTCCACCCAAGCCCGACTGGTCAACAGCTCCAGGTCGATGGCCCAATCCAGCTCCGCCAAGGAATTGGCCTTCTGGGATCCCTCTCTCCAAGTATTGCCCTGCACTCCCAGAGCAGCTGCTCTCAAAGTGCCCTGCGCCGCCGGCGCGACCGGTTCTCGATTCACCGTTCACCCCCCACACCCAAAACCCGTCCTGATTAGATTTAGGTTTAGCGCAAAGTCCACTCCGGCGCCATCCACAGCAACGGCACGTCTGGGATCCCAACAGCCTCGTTGCTCTCCAACAGCCGGCCCAGCCAAGCGGCTTGCCTTTGCGAGGACAGTCCTTGGCTTAACAGGCGTCGCAGTACTCGTTGGAAGCCCTCTCCCTCACCCGCCGGCGACAAAGAGGGATCCCCGGTCATGCGCCGCAGATCCTCCACCGCCTCCGTGTACCCCCCCAAAGCATCCACCAAGCCCACCTCCACAGCTTGCGCCCCGGTGAAGATGCGTCCATCGGCCAATTGTCGCACCCGGTCTTCATCCAAGCTCTGCCGTCGCGCGATCATCTCTGCTTCCAGCACCTCATCTGCCTTTTCTGGCAAGTGCTGGCGTCCTTGGGCCACATCGCGAATGAACTGCTCGAGGGTATCCTCCACCAAGTTTTGCAGAAGGCGCTGCTCTTGAGGAGTGGCACTGCGGAAAGGAGAGAGAAGGTCTTTGTACTCGCCGGTTTTGAAGGTCTGCGGCTCTATGCCGTAGTTCTCCAGCAACTTACCAAAGCTGAGGCCGCTGATGATAACCCCTATGCTGCCGGTCAGGGTGCCAGGGTTGGCATAGATTTTGTCGGCAGCGCTGGCCACGTAGTACCCCCCACTGGCAGCAATGTTTTCTAGGATAGCGATCACCGGCTTGCCTGCTCCGTGTAGAGCGGTTACGGCGCGGTAGAGTTCCTGGCTGGATCCCACAGCTCCGCCGGGACTGTTGATGCGCAGCAATACAGCCTTGACAGAGGGATCCCGTGCTGCCTCCCGCAACTGTTCCACAGGAGAAGTGGGCAGGCCTACCAAAGTCGAACCCCCTGGGCCGCCTATCGTTCCTTCCAGGGTGACCACCTCGATGCGCTCCGCCCCCCGTGCAGCCTCTAGGCCAACCCCGCCTCGGGTAGGCTCTGGGGCAGGGCGCGTGCCCCCGACAATGGCCGCAATAAGGCAGACGACCAGCAAAGAAGCCGCCAAAATGCGGTTAAGCTGAGTTTCTTGTGTCACAGGCCCCTCAATTGCCACTGACTCCGTTCTACCACCCCGCGGGCTTCTCGCAACGTCTGACACCAAAAGGCTGAGAACCAAGCAAACTCCTCATCTCGGTTGAGCCATCCAAGCTATTGACAAGGATCCTCCACTTATTTACGATCAGGTTCCAGCGTTTTTTACCGCTGAGGCATCTTCTGCAGGTTGCCAGTGTAAGCTGGAGTAGAGGGTAGGATCCTTGAGCGGGATTCTGGCTCGAAGCCAAGTGATTGGGGCTTTAGCTCAGTTGGTAGAGCACTTCAATGGCATTGAAGGGGTCAGCGGTTCAAGTCCGCTAAGCTCCATCCCCAGAGGGCCGATAGCAGTCGTGGCTTCTATTACCATCTATTTCTACTGCTTGCGCTAGCGGGCCGGAGGCCTTAGCAGGAAGCAAGCGGTTGTTTGTTTCACCTTGACGGTGAGATAAGTGACTATGCGTTGCGAAACGGTTCAGCAACATCTCCCCAAGCCCAGACAGTCCTATCCAGCAAGGCTTCTGGGCTTCTTAAGTGTCCACAAAGGCTCGGCAAAATCTACCCCCAACTCCTCTCCTGTAAGGCGGCCTTCCCTCACCTCCGGCTTCTCTCCCCCTGGGAGAGGGGAGTTAGGGATCGACGCAGCAAGCCGTTTCATTGCTGTTTGAAATAATGAAAGTATTCTGCTTGGGAGCAAACCTTAGGCAGCAAGGGATCCTCCGCTGTTTTCACCCTTTCCACGGAGAGGATCCTGACCTATCTCAGGGGCTTCCACCAGGCGATTTCCCAACTCACGCTTGCCCCTCTCCCTGACGGCGGATTAAGAAGCGGATTTCCTGAAGGAGAACCTCAAAGCGTTGATCCGACTCGGCCTGCCGCTGCCGCAATTCTCGCACTTCCTGCCTTAACTCCAGGACGACTTCGGCGAGACGCCCTGAAAGGGTCTGCAAGGCAAGCTGAGCATCGGTAACCTGGGCAACTGTATTGGCCACCCTGGTCACAGCTTCGGCCAACTGGACAAACCGCGTCTCAATTTCCTCATTGGTCATGGCCGGGTGTGTCTTGCTTGGCTAATGATTAGCTCATTCTACCCTGCACGGTATGGAGTGTCACTCTCTGAGAATGGGCCGCAATTTTGAGGAAAAACCGGCTGGCCAACGGGGGTTATCAACCCAGGGATCCCCCATTCGCGCAAGTCAGCTGGCCAGCGCTATGAGGGTGGTGTAAATCCCTTGGAGGGACGCAGTGGCCTGGCTCCAGAGGATGTGGGTTAACGACCACCTATCCAGACCCATGGCCCCGCACAACAGCAGCAGATACAGGTTGGCAAACGTGAAGAGCGAGGCCGCCCGATCTCGGTCGCAGGGATCCTGCAGCAACTGCACCGCCTTCCAAACCAAGAGGGATCCCAGCAGCGCCGCCGCGCTCAGATAAAAGGATCCCAGCATCCCTAAGGGGTAAACCAGCAACAGGCTGACCGGAACCATCAGCAGCGCGTAGAGCAAAATCTGCGCGGCAGTGATCCTTTCGCCCGCGACCACCGGCAGCATCGGCACCCCCGCGCGAGCATAGTCTTCCCGCTTCAGAATGGCCAAAGCCCAGAAGTGGGGTGGAGTCCACAAAAAGATGATGGCGAACATCACCCACGCGGCCCAGCTGAGCTCGCCTGTGGTTGCTGCCCAGCCCACCAAAGGTGGGATCGCTCCTGCCGCTCCACCGATGACAATATTTTGCGTGCTGGAACGCTTCAGCCAGTGGGTATAGACCCCCACATACACCAGGATCCCCGACATGGCCAAACCGGCAGCCAGCAGGTTGGTGAAAATAGCCAACAACCCAAAGGCAGCCAAAGCCAGGATCCCCGAAAAAATCAGAGCATCCCGCGCCCGGATTCGACCGGAAGGCAGGGGACGATGGCGGGTTCGCTCCATCATCCGATCGATATCGGTGTCATACACCATGTTGATGACGTTGGCTGCCGCCGCCGCCATTCCTCCCCCCAAAAGGGTGATGAAAAACCTGAACGGGTCGGTGTTGCCTGCCATCCACATGGCCCCAGCCGTCGTCATCAGCAAGAGGGCGATGATCTTGGGCTTCACCAACTGGCTGTAGCTGCGCAAAACCTGGACAAGCGCCTGGCGCTCGCACCCCAGAGCACATGGGCTCTGCTCAGAGGGGATCCCCCCCATCGGGTTCTGGTAGGAAGCCTGACGGTCGACTAAAACGCTATCTTGCATGAAATTCACTCACCGGTCATTTCTGCGGTCATGGCCATCCACTGGCCTTCTTCCCCCTGGGTTCGCATTCGCCAGGCCAGCACCGTAAAACCCAGCAGACAGGCCAGCAAAGCTGCCCCCATCATCTGATGGGCCACCGTTAGGGGTTCTACCTGCAGCCGGTAATGATAGGTCAAAACACCGATCCCCACCTGGGCCAACAGCAGGCCAACAGACCCATGGCCCAAGAACTTGAGAAGGCGGGGGATCCGCTTGCGCCGCAGCCCGGTGGCCACCGCTACCGCCAACACCCCAAGGGTGGCCGGAGCAACCCCCAGCAAGTGGCTATTCATCACCCAGCACAGCTCGCCGGCAGCAAAGCATTGATGCAAAGCCCATTGGGAGGCCACCAAGGCGCCCAGAAGGCTCTGGACATACACCAGCAGCACCGCCCCCAAGCCCAGCCAAGGCAAGTAGCCGACGGAAAATGGCCCTTCACCCAGTCGCAGCGGCAGGATGGAGTCCTTAGAACCGGCTCTTGTCCAGATCAGTAATCCCAGGGTGAGCAAAGTGGCAAAAAACAGCAGGCCCGTGCCCAAGTGGGCCGTCACAATATCAAAGCGCAGCAGCTCCGTGACCGTCAGCCCACCCAGGATCCCTTGCATCAAGACCAGAACAAAAGCCCAGCTCAAACCCCAGGGCAGCCAAGTGGGCAATGCCTGACGCTTCAGCCAAGCAAACCCCATCAGAACCAGCGTAGCCAAGCCTACCCCAGAAGCCACCATGCGGTGAAACCATTCCAAAAAGACCTGTAGGTTCATCTGCTGGCTGGGCACAATTGCCCCGTAGCAAAGGGGCCAATCTGGACAGGACAGCCCAGCATTCATGACGCGGGTGGCACTGCCTAACCCCATCAGCAGCCAAGTGGCCAATGCTAACCCCAGTAGGGCTTGTCCCATACGCAGGGAAAGCTTGTCTGAGAGCACAGGATTCCGCTGGGAAGAAGGTTGGGATTGATGAAAGATCGAAGAATCCATTGCAGTTGAAGGCATAGCAAAGACTGGGCTGACGGCTCGAGCATCTGCACTGAAAAAGAGGCTGGGCTGAAAAAGCCTAGCCGGCTTGGTATCGGGCCATCTGGAAACAAAGACGCAGGTTACTCGCTGACTATTCCTCGAAGCCAATCCTAAATGCGGTTTTGTGGCTGGCGAAGGCTTTTTAAGAATTTCTTTCTCGGCGCACAGGTGTTCCGAATCCTAGGCACCTCTGGGAAGTCAAGCCAGCAGACCAATCCTTTTCCCCCTGGGAGAGGGGTCGCGGCAGCGGCGCGAAGCGTTTGGGCGGCAGCGGGAGTGTCTCAATCTCGTTTGGAATGACTACAATGCCTGAGCGCCAGAGGAAACCGATCAGCCAACTCCTCAACGACCAAAGAGGTTAGCTGCCAAAGTCCTTCCCACTGGCTCTGGTCGTGAAGATGAGGTAGCCGGGGGGTCATCAGCCCCAATAGGCTCAGGGGATAAGGGATCCTTATCATCGCCGCTGCAAGGGGCTATGGTGTTCAACCCAAGAAGATTGAAAAAAGGCTATCCCTGGGCAGAAGCTGGCCCGGAAATCGGTCTGCCAGGCCTGTAGCCACTAGCGAATGTACTGAGCCAAAGCCCGCGAAGAATATCCCACCCGCAACTTGCGCAGGGCATCCCGCTCGATCTGACGAATCCGTTCCCGCGTTAGGTTGAAGTGATCCCCCACCTCCCGCAGGGTTCTCGCCTGTTGCCCGTCTAACCCATAGCGCAACTCCAGCACTTGCCTCTCAATCGGCTTCAGGGTTTGCATGGCAGAACGCACATCCTGCTGCATCGATTGCACGAGGATCCCTTGAAAGGGCTGCTCTTGCCGCTCATCTTGCAGCAAATCTCCAAGGCGGCTTTCTCCTTCCTGGCCGACCGGCACATCCAGCGACAGGGGCAAAGCAGCAGCCTGTTGGATCATGCGCAGTTTCTTGACTTTAATGCCCAAGGCTTCTGCCAGCTCCGCTTCGGTGGGCCGCCTCCCCTGCAGCTTCATCAGCTCGCGGTTGGTGCGCTTGAGCAGGCGTACTTTGTCGACCATGTGTACCGGCAGGCGAATCGTCCGCGCTTGGTTGGCAATGCAGCGGGTAATGCCTTGGCGAATCCACCAATGGGCGTAGGTGCTGAAGCGAAACCCCCGTTCGGCATTGAATTTTTCGGTGGCCCGAATTAACCCGATATTGCCCTCTTGGATCAGATCCAAAAAGGGCACCCCCCGATTGAGGTATTTTTTGGCAACACTGACCACCAGGCGCAGGTTGGCGTTGACCAGCTTGCGCTGAGCCTGCTCCCCTTGTCGGATGCGGGAGCGAAGGGTGGATACGGAAATCTGCAGGGCCTCGGCCAAAGCCTCATCGCTGGGATCCTCCCCCCGCCGTTGCCGCCATTCCTGCCGGGCTTGGTCGATGAGGAGCTTTTGCTGAATTTTGCGCGACAACTCGATTTCCTCAGCGTGATCGATGCGGGGCACGCGACCGATGGTATTCAGGTAGTGATCGACAGCGTCCTCATTCAACCGGGATCCGCCGGCCCCTGGCTCTGAGTCAACTTCTGCGAGGTCGTCTTGAGGGGCAGACTCGGGGTCGAACCAGAGATCGTCGAACTCCTGAGGCGAAGAGACAGAGTGTTCAGGATGAGGACGAGAAAAAACCACAGCCAGGTGAGGAGAGAACTTCATCTCCCAGTCTAAAAAGGTTTCTGCTGCTGCTGCGAGCGAAAATCGATCATGCCCCTCTTTTTTGTCCGGAGATTTTTCCGCTTGGATGCGGGAACAGCAGGGGTCCCGTCCGCCAAGTCTTTGCAGGCAAGGGGTCGCTCGCCAAAAAGCGGTAAGCGATTTTCGATCTAGACCTTGAGATAAGATTGTTCCTGAGCCAGTCAGCTCAACGGCTGCCGGGTGGGATCCCAGGAAAAGGGAACCTTGCCAGCTCAGGCTACCATGTGAGGATCCCTCAACTTCCTCAGTCTGGAAAAGAATATTTACGGCTTTCTGCTCCTATGGAGTCTAACGACCGG
>Ga0308414_1000626_pt1 | contig 22773 bp, 17 predicted proteins | sample HotsprSampleOS50_FD_205667 | JGI IMG/M metagenome (GOLD analysis project Ga0308414, IMG submission 205667) | Hot spring phototrophic mat microbial communities from Octopus Spring, Yellowstone National Park, Wyoming, United States - 20090730_OS50 ...
TAAAAAATTGAAAGGAAATAATGTGAATAAAACCGTAGTAGTCGCAATGAGCGGGGGAGTCGACTCATCGACAGCTGCCGCTTTGCTCAAACAACAGAATTATAACGTAATAGGAATAACAATGAAAATGTGGAGCTTTATGGAAATTGGCGGAGCTCCAAAACATGAATCTGGTTGCTGTTCCTTAGACGCAATTTACGACGCAAAGTTTGTCGCCGATATATTAAATTTTCCACATTATGTTGTAGATTTCACGGAAATTTTTGAAAAAACAGTTATTGATAATTTTGTTTCCGAATATTTAAAAGGACGCACTCCCAATCCTTGCGTAGTTTGCAATAGAAAAATAAAATGGGAAGAGCTTCTTCAAAAAGCGGATTCGCTCGGAGCCGAATATGTCGCTACTGGACATTACGCAAAAATCGAATACAATTCTTTAACCAAAAGATATTGTTTAAAAAAATCTGTCGACAATAAAAAAGATCAAACTTACGCTTTATGGGGATTAACTCAAGAATCTTTAAAGAGAACTTTATTTCCTTTAGGCAATTTAACTAAAACTGAAGTCAGACAAATTGCCGAAAAGTATAATTTAAAGAATTCAAAAAAACCCGACAGCCAAGAAATTTGTTTTGTCGCCGATAATAATTATGAAAGATTTATTCGCGAAAAAATAAAAGATATAGAAAAATTAGCTCCTAAAGGAGATATTATTTATAATGGGAAAAAAATCGGAAAACATAAAGGCATACCTTTTTATACTATTGGACAAAGAAAAGGTTTAGGAGTAGCTTTAGGCAAACCTGTTTACGTTTCGAAAATTGACGCTAAAGAAAACGTTATTTATTTGTCTGATAAAGAAGGATTATTAGAAAAAAAATTAATTGCTCGCGACGCAAATTATGTAAGCGTAGAAACTTTGAAGCCTAACGATATGGTTATTTGTAAAATTAGATATTCTGACAATGGGTCTTTAGCAAAAGTCATTAAATCCGACGAAGTTAGTTTCGAGCTCGAATTTTTAGAGCCAAAAAGCGCAATAACGCCAGGACAAACTGCCGCAGTTTACGACGAACAAGGATATTTATTGGCTGGAGGGATTATCGCTTAAAAAGGTTAATTTAAATTTCATATTAAAAGAAAAAAAATTTTTTTATTTTAATTAAATTCATAAAAATAAAATTTCTCGGAGGATAAATTCGCCAGTTCTTCTTACAATGGAATATTAAACGCGAGAACTTTAGTATTGAATCAAACATACGAGCCTTTAACCATATGTAATTTAAAAAAAGCGATCAAGTTGCTTTACTTAAATAAAGCCGAAATTGTAGAGACTTCCAACGGACGTACTATTTCTTCAATACAGAAAACAATGCCTATCCCTTCCGTTATTAGATTAAAATACTACGTTCAACGCCCTTTTAGGACCGCTATATTAAATAGAAAAAATATTCTAAGGCGCGATCAATTTAAATGCGCATATTGTGGAAGAAGCGATTTGCCGCTTACTATAGATCACATTATTCCCAAAACTAGAGGGGGTCAAGACACATGGGAAAATCTTGTAGCAGCGTGCGTTTATTGCAATAATAAAAAAGGAAATAGAACCCCCGAAGAAGCAAATATGAAATTATTATTCAAGCCTTATAAGCCCTACCATATCATTTCTTTAAAAAACTTCGGCAATAGAATGGACGAAAAATGGAAAAACTATTTATTTGTCGGCGACTAAATAATTTAAATAAAAATTATGAAAATTATAACTAAATTTCTTGAATTTGATTCTAATGGCTTTTGCGATATTAAAGACATTACAGATGATGTTAGTCGAATATTGAAAGATTCTAATCTTAGAGAAGGTTCGGCATTAATTTTTTCGATTGGCTCTACTACTGGCATAACTACTATTGAATATGAACCGGGATTGCTTAAAGATTATTCCGCATTAATGGAAAAACTTATTCCATCAAATATTGATTATAAACACGATATGACCTGGGGAGATGGGAATGGTTTCTCGCATTTAAGAAGCTCATTGCAAAAAACTTCTTTAACTATTCCTTTTTTTGACGGAAAATTGATTTTAGGAACCTGGCAACAAATTATATTTATCGATTTTGACAACAAAAAAAGAAAAAGAAAAGTTATTGTTCAATTAATAGGACTTTAAATGAAACGAATAAGTATTTTTTTTTCGATATTTTTTTCTCTAATTTATTTTTCTTCAATTTATCCTTGGGGAGAAAAAGGACATGCTTTAATCGCAAAAGAAAGCTTTAAAGCTCTTCATTATGAAATGATTGATTTTATACATTATGCGGATATAGTTATATCCAAAAGCTCCGATCCCGATAAAAGACGCCCCTATACGCCTGGAGAAGCTCCTAAGCATTTTATCGATATCGATTTTTATAATGAATTTATTGAAGCTCGTATGATTACTGATATTGACAGCTTAAAAAAAGTTTACGGCGATTCGATTGTAGTAGAAATGGGAATTCTTCCTTGGGCAACTTTGCAAACTTATTACAAGCTTGTCGAATCATTTAAATTGCAAAATCCCGATAGCATAATCTATTATGCCGCCGATTTGTCACATTACGTAGCGGACGGATTTCAACCTATGCATGCGACTATAAATTATGACGGACAATTATCAAATCAAAAAGGAATTCACTCAAGATATGAAACTATAATGTTCAACAAGCATTTATCGGAAATTCAGAGAGTTATTTCGCCGCGCTATGCCAAACGAATAGAAAATATTCAATCTTTTATTTTTGATTACATTTATGCAAGCTCCTTTTATAGCTCTTTAGTATTTGAAGCAGATTCCATTGCGAAAAATATATCGCAAAAACAACAAGTTAGAGTTAAAACAAAAAATTCATTCTCAATTTTCGCGACATTATTGTTTTCTGAATTAACAAAAGGAGCATATCCCTTAACAAATTTCTTTTTGCCCATCAAATCCACATTATTTTATCTTATTGAAATTACAAGCAATTCTGAAAAATTAGAAAATCAAATTATTTATGATGATAAGTATTATGAATTGCTTTGGTTTAGAACAAAAGATATGACAATATCAAGAGCTGAAAAAGCCGCAGAAGCTATAGCAAGTTTATATTATACCGCCTGGATTGAAGCGGGCAAACCTAAGATTCCAAAATTTAACGAGCCAAATTACTATTCAAATGATAATAACATCTCTCATTGAAATAAATTGCCGCAATCTATTATACTTGAATTTATTTTTTTGAATTATAAATTAAAACTCAGAAGATTTTAATCGCTTTCGTAAAATATAAATAAAAACAGGAGCTCCTAAAGAAGCCGTGACAGCTCCAACGGGCAGCTCCGCTGGAGAAATTATCGCTCTCGAAAAAGCATCGCATAACATTAGAAAAGCTCCGCCTAATAAAAACGAAGAAGGAAAAGAAATTCTATTATCGTATCCAAACAGCCATCTACAAATATGCGGAATGATTAAGCCTACAAAACCAATAATTCCTGAAATCGAAACTATTGAAGCTGTCAATAAACTTGCAAAAAAGTAAGAATAATTTTTGAGCTTGCGAGAATCGACGCCTAAAGATTTAGCGTTAATTGTTCCTAAAGCAATAAGGTTACATTTGTAAGAGTTTAATATAAAGAAAGTTAAAGATAATAACTCAATTGGAACTAAATAATATAAATAATCGTATCTTGCAATTGATAAATTGCCCATGAGCCAAAATATCGCATTTTTAAATGAGTCTGTCGCCGATGTCATCATTATTAAAATCATAGCCGAAAAAAAAGCTCCAGTCATCACGCCGCCAAGCAACAAAGCGTTTGGCTCTAATTCGCCGTATCTTTTACCAACAAAAAAAACCAACGCCATCACAATCAAAGCTCCCGCTAAAGCAAAAACTTGCGAAGTAAAAAAACTGAATCCTAAAGCTAAAGCTAAAGTCGCTCCAAAAGCCGATCCGCTTGAAATGCCTAAAACATAAGGCTCAGCAAGGGGATTTATAAGCAACGATTGGAATACCGCTCCGCATATTGAAAGTCCTCCGCCCACAAAAAAAGCAAGCAAAGTTCGAGGCAATCGAATTTGAATTATAATATCAAATAAATTTTCGTTTTTTCTAAAAAAAACTGCCTCGATAATTTCTTTCAAACTCGATGTAGATGAGCCAACAATTAAAGATATACAAAAAGAACACAAAACAATCGCGAGAGAAAGCAAATTTATCTTTAAAATTTTTTTTCGGATTGGTTCGATATTATTTCCCATAATTTATCCAGCATTTCGGTCAATCCAATTCTTGCTACAGATGATATTATTAAAGGCTGATAAGTTTTATAAAACTTGCTTTTTTTTAATTTTGTAATTCTTTCTTTGTCAGCTAAGTCCGCTTTTGTAAGAGCGATTAAAAAATCTTTTTTGGTTAATTCTTTGCTATAACTCTCAAGCTCGTTTTTCAAAATTTCAAAATCTTTGGAAGGATCTTCCGATGTGATATCGATAAGAAATAACAATATTTTTGTTCGCTCAATGTGTTTTAGAAATTTTATTCCAAGACCTTTGCCTTGATGAGCTCCTTCAATTAAGCCTGGAATATCGGCGATGACAAAACTATTAAAATCTTTATATCTTACTATTCCTAAATTTGGCTCTAAAGTGGTAAATGGATAATCGGCAATTTTTGGTTTAGCTGCAGATATGGCGGAGATTAGAGTTGATTTTCCAGCGTTGGGAAACCCTACGAGTCCAATATCGGCAAGAAGTTTAAGTTCGATAAAAATTTCTCTTTCTTCTCCAGGTTTTCCGTCTTCAGCAAATCTAGGAGTTTGATTTGTCGGAGTAGCAAACCATACGTTGCCCTTGCCGCCTTTTCCGCCTTTAGCGACAACAAATCTCATTTTATCTTTATCCATATCGGCGAGAACTTCTCCTGTAGCGGCGTCTTTGATTATGCATCCAACAGGTATCTTTATTATAATATCTTTTCCATTTTTACCGTTTTTCATCGATCCCATGCCAGGCTCGCCGTTTGGAGCTTTATAAATTTTTTTATATCGAAAATCTAATAATGTCGATAAATTATGATCTGTTTCGAGTATTATGCTGCCTCCATCTCCGCCATCGCCTCCGTCTGGTCCGCCTTTAGGAACGTATTTTTCTCTTCTAAACGAAACGGCTCCTTTTCCGCCATTGCCTGCTTTTACATATATTATCGCTTGATCTATAAACATATAAGTTTTTATTTAAATTTTAAAACTGTTATAAAAATCGAATATTATAGATATTAAAAAAGTAGCTTCTGAGGATGTAGGACTTATATTTTTTTCTTTGAATATTTCCGATAATTTCTGAATTGAAACTCCGTATGAATTATACTGCAAAGTTTTTATCAAATCGTTTTTTAATAAATTAATATTATTCTGATAATAAGAACGAATAATATTTAATATCATTTCTTTGTTTTCTATGTTTTCTAAAATTTCGTCTATTTTAGTTTCAAAAGATTTATTTGTTAAAGCTTCGCTTAAATGAGCTTCCAAATTCATCATTGTTTCTATTTCATCTAAAGAATTTTTTTCGCTAGCTTTCAAGTTTATATTTGATTTTTCGATTTTTTCATCTGGTTGAGTCTCGTTTGATAATGCTTCAAAAGCATTATCAAGCTTAAGCATTAAATTTAACGCGTCGTCATCTTCATAAGAAATTAGAATTTCCAATTCTTTTTTTTCTTCACTATCGACATATATTTTATCTTCATCTATAGAAGAAATTGTTTGAATGTTTTCATCCTTAACTTCGGAGGTTAAATGTGGATTTTGCTTTTTTTCTTCCTTGCCTAATTCAGACGATAAATAATCGGCGTCTTTTAAATCAATCGTTAATTTTTCATTCGATTTTTCTTCTTTGTTTTGTTTGAAGCTGTCAATGTCGCATTCATTTGCTTGTTCTATAGATTTAGATTCTTCAGTTAAATCGATGATTTTTGCATCGATATTTGCTTTATTCTCTTCGCTTTCATTTGAAGTATTATTCTCATCGAAATATTTTCGTTTTAACTCCTCGGCTTCATTAAATTTTTCTATTGTATTTTCAATCTTCAAAAAATCTTCTTTTGTTTCTTCGACCGCATCTTTGCTGTCGTCGCCGATGAAATATTCTTTTAATGATTTTTGTTCTTTTTCAAACTCTTTCAAATAATCTAAATTATTTTCGTTTGTTTTTTCTTCAAGAAAGACTTTTTCCGCAAATAGTTTATTTTTTTCGCTTAAATAAGCATCGGAATCCGATATATTTTTTTTATTTAAAATATTTTTAAAAGAGCGAACATCATCGGAAATATTTAAATTTTCGGTCTCAAATGGAGCTTCTTCGCCTTGATTTTGAATAGAATTTTCCAAAGTCAATATCGCGAAAACTTCGTTTTTTTCGGAAGCGAAATTTAATCCAGCGATGGCTTCTATGTTTTTAATTTCTTCTTTTTTGATTTCACTATCTTGCAATTCTGATATATCTGCAACATTTTTAATTTGTTTTAGTTCTTTTTCAAATTCTATATTATGTTTATAAACATAATAACAATTAAATAATTTATTTTTATTGTTTATAAGCTCTTCTTCGATATATAATTTTTTTAATCGAAGCAAATTTTGTTCATTGATCTCTTGAAATTCTCCAAACATTTCTTTTTTTAACAACTCAAAGGATATAAATTCGTCTTGAGTATTTTGTAAAAACAAATTTGAAATCTGATTTAAATAGATATCTAGATCGTTATTAAATAAAAATAAAAAAATATACTTTTTTGGAATTAAATCTTCATTGTTAGATATTGGTAAAAAGAAATTTGAAATCGATTGAAACCATCCGATCAGAAAAGCTTTTGGATATTTTGTTAATATCGCGGCATATGCTTTTTTTAACGAATTTTCCGCGATTTTCTTATGAAGAAATCCGTTTGAGTTATAACGGTTATAAGCCGCGGCAAAAGTCTTTTTTATAATTTCGCCATAATAAAGAAGATTTAAAAAATTTAATAATTCTTTCTTAGATATTTTTTCTGAATGACGAAACGCATATTCGATAGAATAGGATATAGGATTTGTTAAAAATAAAAGGTTAAATTCTAGTCCTTCGAAAATTAAATCCTTGAAGAATTCTTTTTTTAATCTGCGCTTTCTTTTTATTGCCGAGCCAATTAAATCAAAATATGAATCTAATTCTTGGCTTGGACTTAAAAGATTAAAACTTGTGAGAAATCGCTCCTTTTCTTGTTCAAATAACAAATCTAACTTTGCCGAGAGAAATTGTAAAATAGACGGATGAAGACTTGCGGCATATAAATCTTCTAAGCTAACGTAATCCTTTAATGAATTGCAAACTGAGAAAAATTTATTCTTTAAGATAGTCAATTCTTCAAACATAATAAAAGTCCCTAAATTAATTAGGATAATTTAGGGACTAAGATACTAAATTTATTTTAATTTTGCCGCAATATATTCTCGATTCATTTTTGCAATAAACGAAACTGAAATCATTTTTGGACATTCGGCTTCGCAAGCGTAAGTATTCGAACAAGCTCCAAAACCAAGCTCGTCCATTTTTTCAACCATAGCAACTACTCTTTTAGCTCGCTCTGGATGACCTTGAGGCAAATAAGCAAGATGTGAAATTTTTGCGGATGTAAATAATGCGGCAGAAGCATTTTTACAAGCTGCAACGCAAGCGCCGCAACCAATACAAGCTGCGGCGTCCATTGCTAAATTAGCGTCATCTTTAGGAACTAAAATGCTATTCGCTTCGGGAGCGGCTCCAGTATTAACTGAAATGTAGCCTCCGGCTTGTATAATTTTATCAAAAGCGCTTCTATCGACAATTAAATCTTTAATTATTGGAAAAGCTTTCGCCCTAAATGGTTCTATAACAATTGTTTCCCCATCTTTAAAGTGCCTCATATGCAATTGACAAACCGTTATGCCTCTTAAATGTCCGTGAGGTCTTCCATTAATAACAAAACCGCAGGTGCCGCAAATACCTTCTCTACAATCGTGATCAAAAGCAATAGGTTCTTCATTTCTCTTTTGCAACTGTTCGTTTAATATATCAAGCATTTCAAGAAAGGAAGCGTCTGTCGAAATATTTTTTAATTCATAATCGACAAATTTGCCTTCAGCCTTTGAATTTGGCTGCCTCCAGATTCTTAATTTCAAATTTATGGTTTTTCCATTTGTCGAGCTCATTATTTATAACTCCTTTGAGTTGGTTTTACATACTCGAAAGTAAGCTGTTCTTTATGCAATTCCCACTTTCCAAGCTCTTTAAATTCCCAAGCTGCTACATAAGCGAAATTTTCGTCGTCTCTTTTTGCTTCGTTATCTTCAGTTTGATACTCTTCTCTAAAATGGCCGCCGCAAGATTCATTTCTATGCAAAGCGTCAATTGCCATTAATTCCGCTAATTCCATAAAATCAGCTACTCGACCGGCTTTTTCAAGAGCTTGATTTAAGTCTTTATCATCGCCTAAAACTTTGACATTTTTCCAGAATTCTTCTCTCAAATTTCTTATCATATTTATCGCTTTTTTCAAACCTTGTTCATTTCGCGACATACCAACGTAATCCCACATTATTTTTCCTAATTCGCGATGCAATTCGTCGACTGTTTTTTCGCCTTTAATAGAAAGAAGTTTTTTTATTCTATCTTCAGTGTCTTTTTGAGCTTTTACAAAACTATCGTGATCGGTGGAAACATTTCCAAGTTTATTGCTCGCTAGAAAATCTGCTAAAGTATACGAAATGATGAAGTATCCGTCGGCAAGCCCTTGCATTAACGCGCTGGCGCCAAGTCTATTTGCCCCATGATCAGAAAAATTAGCTTCTCCTAATACAAACAAGCCTGGTATGGTAGACATTAAATTATAATCGACCCATAATCCGCCCATTGTATAATGTACAGCTGGATAGATCATCATTGGAGTTTCATAAGGATTTTCGCCTGTTATCATCTCATACATTTGAAACAAATTACCGTAACGTTCTTCTATAACATTTTTTCCTAATCTTTTAATAGCGTCGGCAAAATCAAGATATACAGCCATTTTAGTAGAACCAACTCCGTGCCCTTCGTCGCATACTTGTTTTGCATTTCGCGAAGCTACGTCTCTAGGAACTAAATTTCCAAACGATGGATATTTCCTTTCAAGAAAATAATCGCGCTCTTCTTCTGGTATTTCTGTCGGTTTCCGAGTATCGTTAGGATTTTTTGGAACCCAAACTCTACCATCGTTTCTTAATGATTCGCTCATTAATGTTAATTTGGATTGATATTCTCCGTGAACAGGAATACAAGTAGGATGAATTTGCGTAAAACAAGGATTGCCAAAAAGAGCTCCTTTTTTATGAGCTCGCCAGATTGCAGTTGCATTTGAATTTTTCGCGTTTGTCGAAAGATAAAAAACATTGCCATAACCGCCTGTGGCTAAAATTACCGCATGTCCAGAATGTCTTTCAATTTCTCCTGTTATCAAATTTCTTACGATTATACCTCTCGCAAATTCATCGACTAAAACTAATTCTAACATTTCTCTTTTTGGAAAAAGAACGCAAGTTCCAGCGGCAACTTGCCTCATCAAAGCGCTGTATGCCCCAAGCAATAATTGTTGTCCTGTTTGCCCGCGCGCGTAAAAAGTTCTTGAAACTTGCGCTCCGCCAAAAGATCTATTGTCAAGCAAGCCGCTATATTCTCTCGCAAAAGGAACTCCTTGAGCAACGCATTGATCTATTATGTTATTGCTTAGTTCAGCTAATCTATAAACATTTGCCTCTCGAGCTCTATAATCGCCCCCTTTTACAGTGTCGTAAAACAATCGATAAACGCTATCTCCGTCATTTTTATAATTCTTTGCCGCATTTATACCCCCTTGCGCGGCTATACTATGAGCTCTTCTTGGGCTATCGTGAAAAGTAAAAACTTTTACATTATAACCTAATTCTCCCAAAGTTGCCGCGGCGCTTGCTCCAGCTAAGCCTGTCCCTACGACAATAATATCATACTTTCTTCTATTTGCCGGGTTAACTAACTTTAGATTAAACTTATGATAAGTCCATTTTTCAGATATATGTCCCGATGGAATTTTTGAATTTAAATTCATATTCTATTTGCCTCCGATTATTGAGAAAAGGTAAAAATAGATTGGAATTGATGCGAATCCGATTGTTATTGCAATTGAATATAATTTTCCGAACATGACAATATAAGGAGTATATTTTTTGTGATTCAATCCTAACGATTGAAAAGAACTTTCAAAACCATGATAAAGATGAAAGCCCAAAAACAAAACTGAAAACACATATAAAGCAGAATACCAAAAATTATGAAAAGAACTAACCACAAAATTATAGTAATCTTTTTTTATATCTACCAAATTAAAATTATACCAAAAATGCGATAAATGAACAACTAAAAAAAAGAAAATAACCGCCGCAGAAATATACATGCTTCTAGAAGTCCAGCTTACTTCTGGAGATGTTTCTTTTATTTCATATCTCTTGAAACCGCTTGAACTGAAATTTTTTAAAGTTAAAAATATTCCATTATAAATATGATATATAAATCCCAAAGCTAAAACTATTTCAATAACTCTTATCAAAGGTTTAATTTTATCAAGATTTTCTACATAACTATTAAATGCTTCTTCTCCGACAAATAAAAATAAATTTCCGAATAAATGAATAACGAGAAAAATCATTAAAAATATGCCAGATATCGCCATAATTATTTTTTTTCCAACCGAAGTGGAAAAAAAACCATTTTCAGTTTGCATTATTAAACTCCTAAATCTTTATTTATTACATTGAAATTTAAGCTATTATTAACAAAAAGAAAAATACATTTTTAATCTCTTATAATTAATCTTATTAGATAAAAATTTTTGAAATATTATCTTTTTGTCGAAATTTATTTGCTCTAAACAACAAAATAAACTATTTTAGAATGGAAATATGATATTATGCAAAATGTGGATAATTTGTTAACTGTCTAAAAAGACACGCAATAAAAGACGAAAAATTGATTATTTTTAGCCATTTAAAAGCAAGACTTTATTAAATATGCAGCATCTAACTTATTGATATACTAATAAATATGTTTTTATTAACTAATTCATTAGCAAAATGTGGATATTGATATAAAATTTTCAAAAAATATAAAAAATAATTAAAATTCATAAAATGTTATGTGGATAAATACTAAAAAATGAAACTAAGGAACCAATTATGCCGCAAATTGAAGATATGCAAAATTGGAAGCAATTTTTAAAGAATATTGAACAAGAGCTTCCTTCATTAACTTTTAATTCTTGGTTTGCTCCATTAAAACCGCGTTATTTTGGAAAAGGAACAATCAAAGCTTCTGTCCCAAATCCTTTTTTCATCGAATGGATTGAAGAAAGATACTCGCATCTAATCAAAAGATGTCTTTCAAACTCTTTTGGAGAAGGATACAATTTAGTGTTATTTGTCGACGAAGATTATGAAAACTCTAATCAAAGCTCTACAGATGATTTTAATTTAGCCATAGAGTTTGAATCTGACTCTAAGGCTTTGAATTCTTTTATTCCAAATAATAAAACTTCAAAAAATTTAGTCGAAAAAAAAGACAATATTCAAAATAACGATTTTATACTTAACGGTTCTTTTGTAAAAGAAAGTCAAGCAAACTTATCTTTGAACTCCAAAGAAGGATTTGATCCAAAACTTAAAGCAAAATATACGTTTGAAAATTTTGTCGTTGGAGAAGGCAATCAATTAGCAAGAGCGGCAGCTTATGCCGTAGCGGAAAGACCTGGAGAAACAACTTTTAATCCTCTTTTTATTTATGGCGGAGTAGGATTAGGAAAAACTCATTTGTTGCATGCAATTGGAAACAAAGCTTTAGAACTTTATCCAAATAAAAAAATTATTTATAGATCCGCAGACGAATTTACCGTTGACTTTATTGAATCTGTTAAATCAAACAACACTGAAGCCTTTTCAAATTTTTACAAACAAGTTGATATTTTAATTATCGACGATATTCAATATCTTATCAACAAAGAAAAAACTCAAGATTTATTTTTCCACATTTTCAATTCGTTGCATCAACAAGGAAAACAAATTGTTCTATCTAGCGATAAGCCTCCAAAAGACTTAAAAGGAATGAACGAAAGACTCATATCAAGATTTTTGTGGGGATTATCGGCAGATATTCAGCCACCCGACTTAGAAACAAGAATCGCTATTTTGAAGAAAAAAAGCGAAGATTATGGAATAAAAATTTCGCCAGAAATAATGGAATATATCGCCTTAAATATAACTTCAAATATTAGAGAAATGGAAGGCTGTTTAATAAAACTCTTAGCTAACGCTTCTTTAACAAATAGAGACATTACAATCGAACTGGCAAAAAAAACCGTAAAAGAAATTTCAACAAATAAAAAAATTTCTTTAACAATAAACGATATTGTTCGCCACGTTTGCTCTTATTTTAAAATCGACGAAAATAAGTTAAGAGAAAAAAATAGAAAAAAAGAAATAGCTTTAGCTCGACAAATTTCAATGTACTTATGCAAAAAATTAACGAGCTCTTCTTTAAAGACTATCGGTTTATATTTTGGAGGAAGAGATCATTCGACTGTTATTCATGCAATTGCCGCTATTGAAAAAAAAGTTTCTGAAGACGCAAAATTTTCAGATTTAATTGAAAGCATAAAAAATAAAATCGAGCTTGAAGGTTCTTAACATTTTCACATAAAATTATTTCACAACCGAATGGATAATAAGTTGATAAAGCATATAGTTATTAAGATATGTTTATTTTTAGAGTGTTTATCAATAGATTATACTTTTTTATTGCTGACCAATTTTCTTTTATTCTGTTCTTTTTTGCAGAATTTTTTTTCTTATCAACATATTAACGCGCTAATTAATAATATAAAGATTTTAAAATAAAAATTTAAATATTTAATTTTTAATCTATGTTAGTAGTTCGTGTTTTTTATTAGAAATATTTCTGTAAATATTAAATCTAATTTTATATATTGTTATTTTTTTTGGATTTTATTAATTTTAAAGTTTAAGATGAGGTTTATATGAAATTTAAAGTACAAAATGATGTGTTGCAAAAAGCTCTTGCAAAAATTTACCCCGCTATTCCAGGTAAAATAGCAAGCGGAGCTTTAGATAATTTCGCAATTCAAATGACTAAGACTCACGCTTCAATTACAGCTTCAGATGGGAAAATAATATTAAAAACAGAAATAGAAATCTCTGCCGATTCAGAAATAAATTTTTTAGTTGAAGCAAAGAAATTTTTCGAAACGCTAAAAACTATAAAAGAATCCAACTTGTCATTCGAGCTTGAACAATTAAATGATGAAAATTATTTGTTAAAATTAAAAACAACTTCGGGAGAATACGAATATCAAGCTTTAAGTTTTGAAAAATATAACGAATTGCCTTCTTTTGAATTTGAAGAAAAATATGAAAAAATAGCAATAGACGGATCTTTTATTAAAAGAGCGATTGATAAAACCATATTTGCCGTCGCTAAAGACGATTTAAAGCCTCAATTTAATGGAATTAATTTCGACTTTAAAGAAGAATCTTTAAATGTCGTAGCTACAGATGCGCATAAATTAGTTTTATTAAAAAACTTATCCGTCTCAACTAAAGAAACTAAAAATTTTTTATTGCCGGAAAAGAGCGCTATTATTCTTCAAAAAATTGTAGAAGAAACCCCGGTTGAAATTTTATTTTGGAAAAGTTTTTTAGGTTTTAAGTTTGACAATGTGGAATTTTATTCAAGAGTATTAGGAGAAAAATTTCCAAATTACAACAACGTTATTCCAATGGAAAACGACAATAAGTTGAAAATAAATTCAACAAGTATTTTGGATGTCGTCAAAAGAATGATAGTTTTTTCAAGCGAGTCTGTTTTTAGAATTAAATTTTCTTTGGGCGAAGATAAGCTTACACTATCGACTCAAGACATTACAAGCGGAGCAAAAGCGGTTGAAAGTTTGCCTTGCGAATATTCAGGCGATAAGTTTGAAATTGGTTTTAACGCTCACTTTTTACATGAAATTTTATCGCGTTTAAGCGAATATGAAGAAATTGTTTTTAATTTTTATTCTCCGACTAAAGCTGTCATAATTACCCCGTCTCAACAAAAGGAAAACGAACATTTATTAATGTTATTAATGCCAGTGCGTTTGACTGATTAAAATGTCATTGTTAAACATAACTTTAAATAATTTCAGATTGCATAAAAACAGTTCTTTTGATTTTTGTCAGGGATTAAATTTCATAGTAGGAAAAAATGGAACTGGAAAAACTTCTATTTTAGAAGCTATATATTATCTTTGCGTTTCCAAAAGTTTTTATAATGTATCAGACGAAGAAATAGCGAATTTTGAAAGCGATTATTTTGATATTAAGGGAATTTTTAATTCCGACGGCAAAAAAAAAATTAGAGTTTTTTATTCAAAAGCTCAAAATAAAAAAGCAATTTTTAAAGACGATAAAAATATATCAAAGGCTTCGGAAATTATAGGATTAAATCCGATAGTTATTTTCACGCCTGAAGATTATAAATTAACATATGGATATTCGCAAGACAGAAGAAAATTTGTCGATTCTTTTATATCGCAATATAGCGCGTCATATCTTGAAACGCTTTTAATTTACAATAAAATTTTAAAAAATAGAAAAGCTCTGTTAGAAAAAATAAAAAATGAAAACAATAAATCTTTTCGATTAGAATTGGATGCCTGGAGCGAAAAGTTGTTTCAAACAGGCTCTTTTATCTCATATAAAAGATTAGATTTTTTCAAAGAGTTTATTCCATATTTAAACAAAGCCTATAGATTTTTTTCCGACGATAAAGAAGAGCCTGATATTTTTTATTATTCATTAGATATGACACAAGAAAGATTTTATAATTTGTTTAAAGATAATTATAAAAAATACAAGGAAGAGGAAATAAATAAAAAATCAAATTTGATAGGACCTCACAGAGACGATTTTATATTTAAGATTAACAATTATGAAATAAAAAAATATGGATCCGAAGGGCAAAATAAAACGTTTCAAGCCGCTTTAAAATTTGCTCAATATTTTTTTTTAAAGGATAAATTAAAAAAAGATCCATTGCTTTTACTCGACGATCCATTCGCGGCTCTTGACGAATATAGATCTTCTAAAATATCAGAATTTTTGCAAAATATAAAACAATCTTTTATAGCCACAGTCGATGTGAAATTTGCGGTAGATATGAAAAGAAAATTAAATGGAAAAATAATCAGCTTATAATGAAAACAAATGCGAAAACAATTAAAGAAGTTCTACTAGAAAATAAAGAATTGAAAAATTTGTTAAAATTAGCAATATATGCAGAGATTGAAGAGGGATTTTTTGAATTGTTTAACGAATTGAAACAAATTGTAAAAATAGAAAAAATCGAAAACGATGTGATTTATATCTCCGTTGAAAATTCGATTTGGAAAAACGAACTTTTTATGCAAAAAAAAATAATGATAGAAAAAATTAATAAATACTTTAAATCAAAAATAATAGATATAAAATTTATATGAGAGCGATCGATATGGAAGAAGCAATAAGAAAAACGGAAGCGGCTCAAGAATATACCGCTAAAAGCATTAATGTTTTAAAAGGACTGGAAGCAGTTCGTAAAAGACCGGCAATGTATATCGGAGACGTAGGTTCAAGAGGTTTTCATCATTTAATTAACGAAGTGGTTGACAATAGCATAGACGAAGCATTAGCGGGATTTTGCGATAAAATTATAGTGACAATTCATAAAGACGAAAGCGTTAGTATTGAGGATAATGGAAGAGGAATTCCAGTTGACATTCATCCAGAAGAAAAGAAAAGCGCTCTTGAAGTTGTTATGACTGTTTTACATGCAGGCGGAAAATTTCAGAAAAGCGCTTATAAAGTTTCTGGCGGTTTGCATGGCGTTGGCGTTTCTGTCGTAAATGCTCTTTCCGAATGGCTTAAAGTTGAAGTTAAAAGGGACGGTTCGTTATGGGTTCAGGAATACAATAGAGGCGTCCCTCTTTATCCAGTTAAGGAAGTTTCAAAATTGAAAAAAATCGAAACTGGAACAAAAGTAACTTTCTTGCCAGATAAGACAATCTTTAAAAATCAAAAATTTAATTTCGAAATTATTTGCGAAAGAATGCGCGAGTTGGCGTATTTAAACAAAAACATAACAATTGTTGTAACTGATGAAAGGTCTAATGAGTCGGAAAAATTTCATTATAAAGGCGGGATTGTAGAATTTGTAAAATATCTAGATGAAACGCGAAATCCTTTACATAAAACAATTTATATTGAAGGAGAAAAAGAAAACATTTACGTCGAAGTCGCTTTTCAATATAACGAATCTTATAATGAAAATCTCTTTTCTTATGTAAATAATATCAATACGCATGAAGGAGGAACGCATCTAATAGGATTTAAATCAGCATTGACAAGAACGCTTAACAATTATGCATATAAAAACGGCTTGATTAAAGAAGGCAAGCTAACTTTAACAGGAGAAGATTTTAGAGAAGGATTAACTGGAATTATATCAACTAAAGTTATAGAGCCGCAATTTGAAGGTCAGACAAAAACAAAATTGGGCAATAGCGAAGTTAAATCGATAGTCGAATCTATTGTCGGAGAAAAATTATCTGAATTTTTAGAAGAAAATCCTTCAGTTGCCAAAAAAATAATTGAGAAATGCGTAAAAGCCGCCGAAGCTCGCGAAGCGGCTAGAAAAGCTAAGGAATTAGTAAGAAGAAAAAATTCGCTTGATTCTTTTCAATTGCCAGGCAAGTTAGCCGATTGTTCTATAATCGATCCAGAGTTATGCGAAATATTTATCGTCGAAGGGGATTCGGCTGGCGGATCTGCTAAGCAGGGAAGAGATAGAAGATTTCAGGCGATTCTTCCATTAAAAGGTAAAATTTTAAATGTTGAAAAATCTAAATTGCATAAAATTTTAGAGAATAATGAAGTTAAAGCGATAGTTTCGGCAATAGGAGGCGGAATTGGCGAAGATTTCGATCCTTCAAAATCAAGATATGGAAAAGTAATTATAATGACTGACGCTGACGTGGATGGAAGTCACATAAGAACTTTATTATTAACTTTTTTCTATCGTTATATGAGAGCTCTAATAACTGACGGGAGAGTTTATATTGCTCAACCGCCCCTTTATAGGATTAGAAAAGGGAAAGAAGAATTTTACGCATACGATGACGAAGAAAGAGATAAAATTTTACAAAGATTTAAAGACGTTGAAAAAATATCAAAAGAAGAAGATGAAATAGAGCTTGATGAAACTGGGGCTCCAAAAGGCGTGGTTATTTCTCGATATAAAGGTTTAGGGGAGATGAATCCGGAACAATTGTGGCAAACGACAATGAATCCAGAAACAAGATCATTGCTTCAAGTTACAATTGAAAGCGCCGCTAATGCCGATAAAATTTTTGAAACTTTAATGGGCGACGAAGTGGAGCCAAGAAAGAAATTTATTGAAAAGCATGCAAAATATGTTAGAAATCTTGATATATAATCGAGTTCTAAAATTAATAAAAAATTTAGATGAAAAATTTTGAAAAGGTGTAAAAATGTCAAATCCAAATTTAGATAAAATTATTCCCGTCGCGCTTGAAGAAGAAATGAAATCATCCTATATCGATTATGCTATGTCTGTAATTGTATCTCGAGCTTTGCCTGACGTTCGCGACGGTTTAAAGCCTGTTCATAGAAGAGTTCTTTATGGAATGTATGAGTTAGGCGTTACGTTTAATAAGCCTTATAAAAAATCTGCTAGAATTGTCGGAGAAGTGCTTGGAAAATACCATCCTCACGGAGACAGCGCTGTTTATGAAACATTAGTTAGAATGGCTCAAGATTTTTCTTTGCGATATCCTTTGATTGACGGACAGGGAAACTTCGGAAGCATAGACGGCGACTCTCCCGCAGCAATGCGTTATACTGAAGCTCGCCTGGCTCGCATAGCCGAAGAAATGTTAAGAGATATAGATAAAAACACGATTGATTTTGTTCCAAATTTTGACGATACATTAAAAGAGCCTACGGTTCTTCCTTCTTATTTGCCAAATTTATTAATTAACGGAGCAAGCGGAATTGCGGTTGGAATGGCTACTAACATTCCCCCGCATAATTTAAACGACGTTATAGATGCTTTAGTTGCGATGATTAAAAATCCAGATATTCCAATCGATAAGTTAATCAAAATTATAAAAGCTCCAGATTTTCCCACAGGCGGAATTATTTACGGATATGAGGGCGTAAAAGAAGCTTATCTTACTGGAAAAGGAAAAATTACCATTAGAGCTAAAGCTAATATTGAAACTTTAAAAAATGATCGAGCAAATATTATTATTACTGAAATTCCTTATCAAGTTAATAAAGCAAATTTAATAGAAAAAATAGCGGAACTTGTCAAAGACGGAAAAATCGACGATATTTCTAACATCCGCGACGAATCCGATAGAGATGGGATGAGAATAGTTATAGAATTAAAAAGGGACTCTCAACCTGAAGTTATTTTGAATCAACTTTATAAACATACTCAAATGCAAGTTACTTTTGGAGTGATAATACTTGCTTTAGTGAATGGCGTTCCTAAAATTTTAAACATAAAAGATATGATGCGGCTGTTTTTAGAGCATAGGATGGATGTTTTGATTAGAAAAACTAAGTTTGAGTTGGATGCCGCCGAAAAAAGAGCTCATATTTTGGAAGGCTATATAATAGCTCTTGACAATATCGACGCGATAATCGAAACAATAAAAAAATCTCCGGACGTTGAAACGGCAAAAAATAATTTAATGAAAAAATTTAAACTTTCCGAAATTCAAGCGAAAGCAATTCTCGATATGCGTTTGCAACGTCTTACGGGATTGGAAAGAAAGAAAATTGAAGACGAGTATAAAGAAACTATAAAATTAATAGAAACATTAAAACTTATATTATCAAGCGAAGAAAAAAGAAATCAAATAATACGCGACGATTTGCTTCAAATAAAAGAAAAATACGGCGACGAAAGAAGAACTGAAATAATTTACAATGTAAAAGATTTTTCAATTGAAGATATGATCGCCGAAGAAAATGTCGTAGTTACGATAACTCACGGCGGATTTATTAAGAGATTTCCAGTAAGCGGCTATAGAAAACAATCTCGCGGCGGAAAAGGCGTGATAGGCCAAAGCGCTAAAGAAGATGATTTTATCGAGCATATGTTTATTGCCTCTACGCATGATTTTATTTTGTTTTTTACTGACAAAGGAAAATGTTATAGCTTAAAGGTTCATGAAATTCCCGAAGGGGGAAGAGCGTCTCGCGGACGTTCTATTTTAAATTTAATAAATAAAGAAAAAGATGAGAAAATTACTGCTTATGTCGCAGTTAAAGATTTTGAAGAACAAGCGTTTTTGTTTATGGCAACTCAAAATGGCGTTGTCAAAAAAGTAGCATTAAACGAATTCAAAAACATAAGGAAAAATGGAATTATCGCTATCAATCTTGAAGAAAAAGACAATTTAGTCGAGGTGAAAAAAACAGACGGCTCTAATGATATAATTTTAGGCACAAAAAATGGAATTGCGATTAGATTTTCTGAAAAAGATGTTAGAGAAGTCGGCAGAACAGCCGCTGGAGTAAAAGGAATCACTCTTGAAGAAAATGACAAAGTCATAGGAATGGTTGTGGTTAACTTAAATCGCTCGACTTCAATTTTGATCGTAACTAAAAATGGTTTTGGCAAGCGATCTGATTTGTCCGATTATAGAATCACAAAGCGAGGAGGAAAGGGAATTATAACTGTTAAAGTTTCTGATAAGACTGGAGAAATGATAGCTATAAAAGCTGTTAATGACAACGACGAATTTATGATTATAACTCAAAAAGGTATTGCAATGCGTCAAGCTGTTTCTGAATTAAGAGTTATGGGTAGAAACGCTCAAGGAGTGAAATTAATTAAATTAAAAGAGGGGGATAGTATTGCGGATTTAGCTCGAGTGATATCTGACGAAGAAGATATTGAAGATGAAGAAAAATAAATTTATAATTTCAACCGCTCTTATCGAGCGGTTTTTTTTGCAATTAAGTTTTTTTGTATTATAAAATTGTTAAGATTAGAATATTTACATTTTTGTAATTAATTTAATTGGCAAATCAAAATTAAGAATGTTATAATAATTAAATTAAAAAATTAAATTTCTGAGTTTTTGTCATTTTTTAATAAAATATTAAATTAATTATTAAGGAATGTTAATTTGAGAAAAATTTTTTAACAAACGATTTTCTTTTTCTTTCCATAATTTCCACCATGGAACTCTTGGATTTTCATGATGCTCCCAATGATAGCCAAAAAAATAACAACTCAACATTGCCCAGAGATGATTTAATTTTAATGAACGAGCGTTATGCGGCTTCATTTCTTCTGTATGCGGTTTCATATGCGGTTTGTATGTCCCAAAGTAAAATAATTGCATAGAGCTTAGGAAAGCAGGCCCCATCCAATAAGCTATTACGGAAGAAATGGGATAAAAATTTTTTAAAATATTAAATAATAATCCCATAATTAAAAATTGCGCTATTGTAGAATATCGAATAAAAAAAGTCGCAAACCATATAAAAAAATTTTGAGTTTTAACGTTAAAGTCTGGATCTTTTTCTTCGCCAGGATACTTATGATGATCAAGATGATTTTTCAAAAGTTTTTTATAGCTCATAGCTGCGTATAAGAACGAGCAAATTCTTCCTATCCAATCGTTGATTGTTTTATTTTTAGAAACTGTTCGATGCATTGCGTCGTGAGCGACGATAAAAAGTCCAGTATATAAATATGTTTGTAAAAGAACAAATAAGTATGTAAAAATATTCGTAAAATCGGCTTTTACATAATTTAATGCGTAAAATAAATTAAGAAACCATAGAAGAATAATCGTTATAGAAATAGCAGTTCCCATAAAAGCTCCTTATTCCTAATTGAGTTTTAAATTGTAAAAAGCAATATTATTGTAAAAAAAAGTATCTCTATCAAAAAGAAATAAGCGCTTGATTTTGAGTTCGTGTTAGCTTTTAGTATATAGTATAGCGATGAAAAAATTAAAGTGATAATAAGCCAGGCGGCGTAATTTTGCAAAGGCGGTTGAATATTTTTCCATTTCCAGTAATTTAAATGAATCGCTGCGGGCTCCATAATGATATCGAATAAAACCAAAAGTATAGAAGAACTTGCGACAATAAGAAATTTATTTTTTTTAAAGAAATATTCTGATAATTTTATCGCTCCTAATATTGTTATAACCCAATTAATTCCAATTATTATAGGAACTTCTAAAATCTTGAAACCTAATGGATCGCCATAAAAATAATGGCCAAAAATATTGCCTGTCTTTACCCCAATTATTTCTATCGTTAATGTTAAAATATAAGATAAAATTAGCCAAACTTTAAATGTTCTGTTTGAATTTTTTAATGTGAAATATAAAATAATTCCGCAAAAAAGGGCTAAAGTAAAAAATGTTACACTTAAAAAGTATTCTTTAGTTTGCGAAAAAGAATGCCCGAATGCTCCGACTATGAAAAAAAATAATATAACTAAGATCGAAATATGTTCGCGTCGTATGTTCGATTTTTCCATTCGATTTTTCCAAAATTTGATTTATAAAACGAAGATATACCAATTAAAATAATAATAATCATATGAACTGGATGAAGCAAAATTTCGATAAATAAGTTTCTTTTTGAAATTATTGATACTATAGCTTTTTGTATACAAGAAAGCAAAATTGGAATAACAAAATTTTTGTAGAAAAATAGAAACGCAAACGGAACTATCTGAAATAAAACGATTGAGAATAAAAAAATGAAAAAAGCGACGTTGTTTTTTTCAAAACCGTTGTAAAAATTTTTTTCAAATCCTTTGAAAGCAGTTGCAAAACTGTCATACATTCTACAAAAAATTTTATCGTCGCCAGGCAAAGTTATAGCTTTAAAGTTATTTTGTTTTGACAGTTTGATCAGTTTCATATCTTCTACAGGATGATTTTTGACGGATAAATGACCGCCGATTTTTTCGTAAACTTTTCTTTTTAACATTATGAATTGCCCATTAGCTGCTGAAAATGCGACAAGTTTTGAATAATAAATCAGAGGCAATGGCAAAAAAGATAAAAGAAACCATTTCATTAAAGGAACTACTAATGATTCGCCAAAGGTTTTCGATTGTTGAGTAGGGAAGAAAGACAGAAAATCTATTTTGTATTTTTGCAATAGTTTGAATGAATAATCGATAGCTTTAGAATTAATTCTTACATCTGCGTCTATGAAACATAAAATATCGCCGCTGGATTTTAAATAAAGTTGCCAACAAGCCCAATTTTTTCCCAACCATCCTTCTGGCAATGGTTCTCCGTCGTATACTTTTATAAAGGAGAATTTATTGGCGAAGTTTAAAGCTTCTTCTTTAGTTAAATCTTCCGAATTGTCGTTTAAGACTATAACTTCAATGTTGGAATAATTTTGAGAGATTAAATCGGATAAAATATTATCGATATTTTTTTCTTCGTTTCTTGCAGGAATTAAAACTGAAATTTTAGGCTTTTCTGTTTGAGCGTGAGGTTTAATATTATGAGCTTTTTTTGCAAAGATTAAATTAATAATGGAGATAATTATAGT
>Ga0308414_1000628_pt1 | contig 22742 bp, 16 predicted proteins | sample HotsprSampleOS50_FD_205667 | JGI IMG/M metagenome (GOLD analysis project Ga0308414, IMG submission 205667) | Hot spring phototrophic mat microbial communities from Octopus Spring, Yellowstone National Park, Wyoming, United States - 20090730_OS50 ...
TCTGTTCTCTAAAAAATGGCATACCTTTTTTCTATTTTTTTGATATGCTATTCTATTAATATTTTTTCTATAAAACAATTAATCCCCCCTAATCTTAACTTTTTCTATGCGACAGCCACCAGAGGGACAAGCACAGATGCGACTGATTTACTCAGGTTTTTAATTTAAATAATTGCTTTTTAGTAAACCACTCAAGAAAAGTATATGAAAAAATAAAAAGTTAATTTTTCAATTTTTTCATAATGATTTCTAAGTCATTTCTTCATAACCTAAACTTAATTCCCTCAAATACGATAATTAAAATAAAAGCTAACTAACTTTTTAAAGGTGTCCTATGAAACCAAAAGTTAACAGAAAAAAAAGAAACAAAAATCAAAAAGAAAAATTTGATTTTTATCTGATTGATAATTGGACAGAATATGCCGAAGAAGAAGATGAAGATATTGAAGATTTAATGGAAGAATTCCACATACCAACTTTGGAATGTATTGAACCTGTAGATGATCCAGGTGAAATAGTTTTATAAATTTCTGGAAACTACTTAATATCAATCAGAATTTTTCTCTTCTTTTTATTATGCTTATTTTTGAATAAAAAAATAAGTATAAACAACTATGTCAGATAATTCCGCTATACCCAAAAAAACAAAAAACTTTATTTACGAAATCATTGATGAAGACCTGAAAACCAATAAATGGGGAGGAAGAGTTCACACCAGATTTCCTCCTGAGCCAAATGGTTACTTGCATATTGGTCACGCCAAATCAATTTGCCTTAATTACGGAATTGCAAGAGATTATAACGGGAAATTTAATCTTCGTTTTGACGATACAAATCCTACAAAAGAAGAGCAGGAATATGTAGATTCAATTATTGAAGATGTTAAATGGCTCGGTGCTGATTTCGAAGACAGAATTTTATATGCATCGGATTACTTTGAACAAATGTATGATTATGCAGTTCAACTGATAAAAAAAGGCAGAGCTTATGTTGATGATCTTGATAATGAAACTATGAGAGAATATCGAGGCACTGTAACTCAGCCAGGGAAAGAAAGTCCTTTCAGAAACAGAAGTGTTGAAGAGAATTTAGAACTTTTTGATAGAATGAGAAAAGGCGAGTTTAAAGAAGGTGAAAAAGTTCTTCGAGCAAAAATTGATATGTCATCTCCTAATATGCTTTTGCGTGACCCTGTAATGTATCGTATCATTCACGCTTCGCATCACAGAACCGGAGACAAATGGTGCATCTATCCAACTTATGACTGGGCTCACGGTCTTGAAGATTCTATTGAAGGGATAACACATTCTATTTGCACACTTGAATTTGAAGTTCATCGTCCACTTTATGATTGGTTTCTTGATGAACTCGGAGTTTATCATCCACAACAGATTGAGTTCGCAAGATTAAACCTTTCTTATACCGTTATGAGCAAAAGAAAATTACTTGAGCTTGTAGAACAAGGATTAGTTGATGGATGGGACGATCCAAGAATGCCGACTATTTCTGGATTCAGAAGAAGGGGATACACTCCGGAAGCAATATGGAATTTCTCAGAATTGATTGGAGTTGCTAAACGCGATGCACTCACTGATATTTCATTGTTGGAATATGCTATTCGTGAAGATTTGAACAAAAACGCTCAACGTGCAATGGCTGTTCTAAAGCCAATTAAAGTTATAATTACAAACTTTCCTGAAGGTAAATCTGAATTTTTAGAAGCCGTAAATAATCCCGAGAATCCGGAAGCAGGGAAAAGACAAATCACTTTTTCAAGAGAAGTATTTATTGACTCTGATGATTTTATGGAAAATCCACCCAAAGGTTATCACCGCTTAATACCCGGTGGAGAAGTTAGATTGAAATATGCTTACATCATCAAGTGTGAAGAAGTAATTAAAGATGAAACAGGAAAGATTATTGAATTAAAATGCACTTATGATCCGGAAACTAAGTCAGGCGGAACTTCAACTAAAAAAGTCAAAGGTACAATTCATTGGGTTAATGCACGGGATGCTATTGATGCAGAAGTGAGATTGTATGACAGATTATTTACAATAGAAAATCCCGGTACGGTTGATAATTGGTTGGATTATATTAATCCTGATTCTCTTAAAATTATTGAAAATGCTAAAGTCGAACCTTCTCTTAAGAAAGCTAAACCTTTAGATAAATTCCAGTTCGAAAGACTTGGGTATTTTTGTGTAGATTCAAAATATTCCATAACTGAAAAATTAGTTTTCAACAGAACAGTTACATTGAAGGATAGTTGGGCAGGGAAAGCTAAGTAATCGGTAATAGCACGCAGATGACGCAGATTATGCAGATCAACACAGATTTAAATCAGTGTAAATCAGTCACTTCTGTGCTTGTCCCTCTGGGATCATCAGCGTTCTTTTTTTTGCGTCTTTGCGTGAATTTTTTTTACCACAGATATCATAGATTAACACAAATAAATCACAGAGGTACAGGGAACACAGGGAATATTCTATATTTTGTTAGTGTCCGTCATCCGTCAATTGATGGAGACGGATTTGTGGTAAAAAACTTAATAACCACAAAGCGCTCAAAGTCCGCACAAAGAACACAAAGAGTTTAATCAGTGTAAATCAGTCGCATTTGTGTCATCAGTGTTCCATTTATTTTCTTTTTTTGAGCGAAATTTTTTTTACCAAAGATATCACAGATTAACACAAAAAAATAACAAAGGCATTACAAAGATTTTTATAATTGCCTTCGCGTGAAATTGAAAACAGAATGGAGAGAATGAATATTATCAAAATAAATCAACTGTATAATTATTTGAATTTTATACTTTGATAGAAGATCTTGCCTTCTCGATTCGTTTTATAACTTCATCTTTCCCAAGAATAAAAAGTAAATCATACATTCCAGGTCCAGTGCCTTGTCCAGAGACTGCAAGTCGCAAGGGATGAATAAGTTTCCCTTTTCCAATGTTCAAATTTTCAGCAACTTTATTAAGAGCATTTTCATAATCAGTTTTAGTTGGATTATTAAGTTTCTGAAATTCTTCAACTAATTTCTGTAAATGTTCAGGTGTATCGGTTTTCCAATTTTTCTCGATTGCTTTTTGTTCATAAGACTCTGGAATTTGATAAAAATATTTGCAACTACTTATAAAATCATAAACAAAAGTAACTCTCTCTTTCATAGCTTCAATTATTAGAAGAAGAAAATCATCAGAAAAAGTTTGGTCTTTGAACTCAGACTTGAGTAATTCGATTTTAAGAAGTTCAAGTAGTTCATTGTTGGATTTTCTTCGAATATGTTCTGCATTCAAAGAGTTTAGTTTTACAATGTCAAATACAGCACCTGATTTATTAACTCTTTCTAATGAGAACGCATCAATCAATTCATTTAAATAATAAAATTCTCTATCATCACCTGCATTCCAACCTAATAAAGCTACAAAGTTAACAAGAGCTTCTTTCAGGTAACCTTTATCACGATAATCCTCAACAGCAACATCACCTTGTCTTTTACTCAATTTTGATTTATCAGGATTTAATAGCAAAGGCAAATGTGCAAAAGCGGGACGTTCCCAGCTAAAAGCATCATAAAGAATTACGTGTTTTGGTGTAGAAGATAACCATTCTTCTCCACGAATTACGTGTGTAATTTGCATTAAATGATCATCTACAACATTAGCGAGATGATAAGTTGGATAGCCATCGCTTTTAATCAAAACCTGATCATCAATATTATTACTATCAAATTCTACTCTTTCACGAATAATATCATCAAAAACAATCTTTTCATTAGGCTTTACGTTTAGTCTTATTACAAAGGGAAGTTTATTGTTTAAATTCTGCTCAATTTCCTCCTTGCTCAGATGAAGACATTTTTTATCATACTTAACTTGAGGAAGTTTCATTTTTTCCTGTTCCTCCCGAAGTTGTTTAAGTCTTTCAGGAGTGCAAAAACAATAATATGCATTACCATTTTTAATTAGTTCATCTGCATATTTTTTATAAATATCAAGACGCTGCGATTGCATATAAGGTCCAAATTCACCGCCTATATCAGGTCCTTCATCGTAATTCAAGCCAGACCATTTGAGTGCATTTATCAGATTTTCAACTGCACCTTCAACATATCTGCTTCTATCAGTGTCTTCAATTCTTAAGATGAATTTACCATTATTTTTTCTTGCAAAAAGAAAATTATAAAGTGCGGTTCTAAGTCCTCCGACGTGTAAGTAACCAGTAGGACTTGGGGCAAATCTTACTCTTGGAGTTTTTTTCATACTAATTTTCGGTTAGGATTATTTTAGCTGAAGTCTTTTCTCTGTATAGTATTTTACTTTCTCAATAAATTCCTGAGAATCAATTGGTTTAGGGATATAATCTGTTGCACCAGCTTCCAGACATCTTTCTCTATCACCTTTCATTGCAAAAGCAGTCAGAGCAACTATCGGAGTATCTTTATATTCAGGCATTTCTCTTATTTTTTGTGTTGCTTCAAATCCATTCATTACTGGCATTTGCATATCCATAAGTATAAGGTCAAATTTTTGTTGCTTAACTGCTTCAACTGCTTGAAGTCCATTTTCTACAACAACAATTGATTCAAAATTATTTTTCTTAAGAAGCCTTGTAACAATTATTTGCGAATGTTTGTAATCTTCAACTAATAAAATTTTATATGTATCAGGACTTTTCTTCAAATCTTCAATTTTCTTTGGTTCATCAGCACGATTTATTAAAGAAGCAACTGCATCGGCAAGGTTTTCCATTTTAGTACTGCTTTTATGAAGCAGTTCAGTGAACATACCTTCAACTTTTTGAAGTTCTTCCTGAAATGATTCTTTCCCAGTATAAATAATAATAGGTAAACTAAAAAATTGTTTCTTACTTTTAATCAATTTAATCAGTTCAAATCCATTGATTACAGGCATATCTAAATCAATTATAGCTAAATCGAGATGAGTGTCTTCGATATATGTAATTACTTTTGTAGAATCGTGAAGAGCAATCGTATTAAATCCTACTTGTTCAACAGTGCTTTTTATAAGATTTAATGTTGGCAGGTCATCATCAACTATTAAAATTGTAGAATCCTTTTTTAATTTATAACTCATCAAAGTTTCTACGAGGTAACGATAATTAATTGGTTTCTGAAAATACTCGACTGCTCCCATCATAAAAGCTTTTTGTTCTTCGGCTTCAACACTTAAAACTATAATTGGTGTATGTTTTACGTTTGGATGATTTCTAAGTTCTTTCATCAATTCAAAGCCACTTATTTCAGGAAGGTTTACATCAACCATAATAGCAAGAAATATCTCGCTGTCTAAAAATTTCAAAGCTTGTTTATAAGAATTAACAATTAACGGATCATAACCCCATTTATTAAGATAATTACTCAGAAGTTTTGATGTAGCATAATCATCTTCAATGACGAGAACTTTATTTTTGCTAACGGTTGGTTTTGGCATTTGATCAATATGTTTGTCAAATTTTTGACTAATATCAGCTATTATAGAAAAATCAATTACATTACCTTTTCCAATGCTGCTGTTGACTGATATATAACCACCTAATAGTTCAACATATTTTTTCGCAAGTAATAAACTCAATCCTGAAATATTACTGGTTTTTTGATTGTATGTTTCTTGTAATCCAAATGGTTTAAAGAAATCAGCTAATTTTTTACTGGTTAGTCCGCCACTTGTATCAATAATTCTAAATTCAAGTATTTTGTTATTGACAGATTTTACAGTAAGTGAGATTCTGCCTCTCTCGGTTAGTTTAATCGAATTGAAAATCAATGTTTGAAGAATGAATTTAACTTTTTGAGAATCTAAGTTAACAGAACTTGTAATTGATTTATCAACATCAAAAATAATTTCAACAAATTTATTGTCACTTTTTGATTTAATCCCTGCAACTGTATCTGAAATAAATTCATTAAGGTTGATTGAATTAAAGTTAGGTTTAATAGAACCGCTTTCAATTTTACTTAGGTCTATTAAATCGTTTAATACTGAAAGCAAAGAAAACGCATTTTCTTTTAAATTTGAAACATAATCGTTTTGAGATGGGGAGAGGGATTCCTCGCTTAATAGAGAAGTAAAGCCGACGATACTATTTACAGGAGTTCTTAATTCCTGAGCAAGTGAAGAAACAATCATAGTTACAGAATTATCAACGCTACCTTTTCCGAGGGTCCAAATATCTAATAAGGTCTTAACGAACTTAGTTACAGAGTTGATGTTTTCAATATCAGATTTTGTAAAATTTTCATTCTTAGAAATCTTTAACAAGACATCAGTTCCATTTGATAAGGGAATAATTGAACATCCCTCAAAAAATACTCTGTCAGTTAAGAATATTTTACAGCTATTGGATAAAGTAAAGTCAAACTTTTGATTTGTTTTTAAGACTTCACAATTCTCACATTTTTGAAAACTATTCAATTCTAAGTTTTTTTTAACTTCTTCTGATTTTCCAATCAATTCAAGATTATTGTTTGGATTTATTTTGAATAATGCGGAAGCTTCTAATTCAAACTCGGAAACTAACATTTCACAAAGCTTGTTTGGTAAATCAGAATAGGATTTTATTGATGATTGTAATAATTCATCAAATTTCATAATGTAATTGACTTTTGCTGAGTTCATATTTGGCTACTAATTTTTTTCTGATATTATTTTCGAACTAATTTCGATATTTAACAACTTAAAATTATAGATTAAAAATTGTTAATTAGTCAATAATTACTTAAAATAATTTTTACTTTAAAAGAAAAATAACAAAATAAACGTGAAAAAAGTAATAATCATTGGTGCTGGCTTTGGAGGATTAAATGTTGCAAAATCCCTCGAGAAAGAAAATTTTAACGTAATTGTAATAGATAAAACAAACCATCATTTATTCCAACCTCTTCTTTATCAGGTTGCAACTGCTGCTTTATCTCCTGGAGATATAGCTGTTCCGATTAGAAGTCTGTTCAGACACTCATCCAATATTTCTGTTATTATGGATGAAGCTATTTCAGTTGATATTAAGAATAATAAAGTAAAACTCTCCAATTCTGAAATTGATTTTGATTACCTGGTTATTTCTACTGGTTCCAAACATTCTTATTTTGGAAATGATAATTGGTCTGAAATTGCTCCCGGAATGAAAACATTAAATGATGCTCTAAAAATTCGGGAAAAGATCATAAGAAGTCTTGAGTTAGCTGAGAAAGAATTAAACCCTGATAATCGGGAAAAATATCTTACTTTTATCGTTATTGGAGGTGGTCCCACAGGAGTTGAGATGGCTGGGGCAATTGCTGAAATTGCTAAGCAAACTATGATTAAGGATTACAAAAATTTCTCTCCTTATGATACAAAAGTTTATTTAATTGAAGCAGCTGATAGGATATTGACAGGTTATGATGAAAGATTATCCAAAAAAGCTGAAAAAGATTTAAAAAAATTAGGAATAAAAGTACTATTAAAAACAAAAGTAATTTATATCAGAGAAGAAGAAGTTGTTACAAATAATCAGCTTATTATTTCAAGCAATATAATCTGGGCAGCAGGGAATCAGGTTACAGGGTTAATATCAACACTTGATATTGAAAAAGATAGAATTGGCAGAGTAATTGTAAATAATGACTGTTCTATAAAAGTTAATCCAAATATTTTCGTAATTGGCGATGCTGCTCACTTTAAAGATGAAAAAGGTAATCCTTTGCCAGGAGTTGCTCAGGTTGCAATTCAGCAGGGAAGATTTGTTGCAGAAATTATTAAGAAAAACCTGCCACAGGGAATCAGACCAAAATTTATATACCGTGACAAAGGAATGATGGCTACAATTGGAAAGGCAAAAGCGGTAGCTGAAATTAAAGGCATTAAACTTTCTGGCTTAACTGCCTGGCTTTTGTGGTCTGTTATTCACATTTTTTTTCTAATTGGTTTTCGCAATCGGTTCAGGGTAATGATTGAATGGATTTGGTATTATTTTAGCAAAAACCACGGCACAAAATTGATTGTAAGAGAATAATAAGTAAGTATAATTCTTTAACTATTGTTTAAATCATTTTTCATATCTTAGTTTGAAAGAAAAAATATTTCGAATTTGAAGCAGAATCTATTTTTATTAATTTTATTCCTGATTGTTCAACTATATTTTAATGCTCATTCTCAGGTCAGAAGCAATTATGTTATAATTACTGATTCACTAAAAATCAATTTTGAAAACAAATACTACATTAGTCAAACTAATATTTCACCAAATTCCGAAGTAATAATTTTAAAAAACAGAATTCTTTCTAAAGATTCTTACGTATTTGATTATAAATCAGGATTCTTTTCTTTATCAGACACAGTAGCATACTCAATTTTCGACACTTTGATAATTTCATATATGTCTCTTCAAACAGGACTCGAGAAAAATTACAAAAGAAGAAGTCTTATTATTAAAAACGATGAAAATGAAAATCAGATTAAAGCAATAGTAAAAAATGAAAGCACACCGTTTACAGCTGATAATATTTTTGGAAGTGGACTTCAAAAAAGTGGTACTTTGGTTCGTGGTTTTACCGTCGGAACGAATAAAGATTTTTCACTTAAAAGTGGTTTAAGGCTTCAGCTTTCGGGTAATTTATCAGAAGATATTGAATTAGTGGCTGCTCTCACTGACGAAAATACTCCAATTCAGCCGGAAGGAAATACTGAAAGATTAGAAGAACTTGATAAAGTCTTTATTCAGGTTAAACATCCAAATGCAACTGGAACGTTTGGCGATTATCAGTTACAACAGAGATTTGGTGAATTTGGAGTAGTTGATAGAAAACTTCAGGGATTGATGGGTGAATTTAAATATGAAAATTTTAACGGTTACCTTTCATTCGCTGGATCAAAGGGAAAATTCAATACAAACAATTTCAATGGTACCGATGGAGTTCAAGGACCTTATAGATTATCAGGATTGAATAACGAGAGAGATATTATCATAATTGCTGGTACTGAAAAAGTTTTTCTTGATGGTATAGAAATGAAGCGTGGAGATAATAATGATTATAAAATTGAATATTCGAATGCTACCATTACATTTACTCCAAAAAGAATTATAACTTCAGCAAGCAGAATCAGTATTGATTTTGAATATACTGACAGACAATTCAGCAGAAATTTTTTTGGCTCCGGCACATCTGCTAAATTTTTCGGAGATAAATTAAAATTTGGATTACAATTTCTAAGAGAAGGAGATGACCAAAACTCACCAATAGATATAATTCTTTCAGAACAAGATAAAGAAATTCTCAAAAATGCTGGTGATGATAGAAGTAAAGCAGTTAAATCAGGAGTAAGTTTGGCTGAACCTGATTCATTAGGAATTATAAAAGGAATTTATGCAGCAAAAGATACAACAATATCTGGCAATCAATTTACATATTACGTCTATGCACCGGGTGATTCAAATGCAATTTATAATGTCTCTTTTTCTTTCGTTGGAGAAGGGCAAGGTGATTACATAAGAGAAAGTATCGGATTTTATAAATTTGTTGGTAAAAATCTTGGTGCATACTTGCCGATTACTTTTTTACCAATTCCACAATTAAAACAATTAGCGACCGTGAATGTTTCTACAGAGCCTTTCAAAAAAATTTTCTTTAATCTTGATCTTGCTGCAAGTTCTTGGGATAAAAACAGATTCTCATCACTTGACGAGAATGATAACGAAGGCTTTGCAATTAATTTCCTCCTTAAAGTTGATCAACAAAAATTACAATTTGGTGAAAAAGATTTTGGTAATGCTGGTTTATTTTTTAGAAAAAGATTTATTGATCAAAAATTTATTTCTTTTGACAGATTTAATGAGGTTGAGTTTGAACGTTACTATAATACCTCATCACAACAAAAACAAGTTAATGAGAATCTTACTGAATTTGGTGTCGTTTACTTGCCGATTGATAATTTACAATTTAATTCCAATTTTGGTTTTATGAGAAAAGGGGATGACTTCATTTCAGATCGTTACAATAATTCTGTTAAATATTCAATACCTGAAAAATTCGGAATAGATTACAATCTTGATTTTGTAAAAACCTCAAACCAATCAATTTCGAATAAATGGTTCAGACACAAAAGCAATGTTTACTATCAAATTTCAGTCTTTAAACCCGGTATTGAATTTCAGGCAGAGGATAAATCAGATTACATATCAAAATCTGATTCCCTTTTGCAGGGTAGTCTCAAGTTTTTTGAATTATCTCCATATCTTGAAATTTTTAATTTTCACGGGCTAAAATTCCAGACAAAAAACTCATTAAGACAGGATTATTTACCGCTAAATGGAAAACTAATAGAAGAATCAAAGTCTTTTTTATATTCATTCGATCTAAATTACTCTGCAATCAGGGAAGTCTCTTCTTCATTGAACTTTGGATACAGAGAGAAAAAGTTTTCTGATGAATTCAAAAAAATTGGACTTTTGGATAACCAATCAATTGTTGTTCGTTCTCAATCAAGATTTAATTTCTGGGATAGACTTATTGATGGAGATTTATTTTATGAAGTCTCCACTCAAAAATCTGCGAAGCTTCAAAAAGTTTTTGTAAGAGTTGAAAGAGGAACCGGAAACTTTAAGTATTTAGGAGATTTGAATAACAATGGAATTGCTGATGAAGATGAGTTTGAACCAACATTATTTGATGGAGATTATATTCAAATTACAATTCCAACAGATCAACTTTTCCCTGTGATTGATCTTAAAACCAGTACACGTTGGAAATTTGATTTTAGTCAATTAAGTAACGATGACTCTTTTTTTGATGATGTTCTAAATTCACTATCAACAGAAACTCTGTGGCGGATAGAGGAGAACAGTAAAGATTCAAAATATTCAAATATCTATTTATTGAAATTGTCAACTTTTCAAAATGAAGCAACTACAATCCGTGGCTCAAATCTCTTTCAGCAAGATATTTTCATCTTTGAAAATCAACAAGACCTTAGTTTCAGATTAAGATTTCAGGAAAGACATTCGCTTAACGAATTCAGCGCGGGGTTTGAACGTGGACTTTATCAGGAAAAAAGTCTCAGAGTTAAATTCAGAATGATACAGGAAGTTACTAATCAAACTGATCTATCTAACATTATTGACAATTTAAGCACGACATCTTTCTCTAACAGAGCAAGAAGAGTTACAAGTAACTTTATTACATCAGATTTTTCATACCGACCATCGAGAATAATTGAAATTGGTTTTAGACTCAAATCCGGGCGAAGCGAAGATAGTTTCCCTCAAAATCCGACAATAGTAGATATTAATTCTCAATCCATCAGATTTAATTTGTCATTTTTAGGAACAGGCAGACTAAGAGCAGAAATTGAAAGAAGTGAATTGTCCGCAAACACTACAATAAATCAGATTCCATTTGAAATTACTGGTGGAAATTTACTTGGCAAAAATTACTTCTGGAGATTTAATTTTGATTACAGATTATCTGCTAATCTGCAAACAACAATTAGTTATGATGGAAGAGCGCAAAGTAGTTCAAAAACTATTCACTCAGCACGAGCCGAAGCAAGAGCATTTTTCTGAAATAATATTATTTAGAATTCAAGGAGAATATTTTGAAAATAGTAACAAATTATATTGAAGCACACATAATCCGAGAGAATAATGGACAAATAGAATTTCTTCTCTTAAAGAGGGCATCATACCAATCATTTCCTGATTTATGGCAGATGGTTTCCGGAAAGATTAAAGAAGGTGAAAAAGTTTATGAATCTGCATTAAGAGAAGTATTTGAAGAGACAGGACTCAGACCAGAAAAATTTTGGGTGTTGCCAAACATTAATTCTTTTTACTTAATCGAGGATGAATCAATTAATTTAGTTCCGGTATTTGTTGCAAAAGTTAATTTTGATTCAGAGGTAAAGATTAGTTCAGAGCATTCAGAATTTAGATGGGTTAAAGGAAAAGAAGCGAAGGAATTACTTGCCTGGCCGGGTCAAAGGAGGTCTGTTGAAATTATTGAAGAGTGCTTTGATATTGCCAAATCATCGTTTTTATATTTGATGGAGATAAAATAAAGCTAATTCATTTTCCATTTTTTTGTTTTTACAGCTTATAAAAATATATTTGTAACCTAAATTTTTAGGGATTAGTGATAATTAAAATTTCTAACTCTGAAAATGAGTTCTTTATTTAATGGTTTATAAATTCGGGGCGTAGCGCAGCCCGGTTAGCGCGCCTGCCTTGGGAGCAGGAGGTCGCAGGTTCGAATCCCGCCGCCCCGACAAAAAAATGTTAAAATGCGCCCGTAGCTCAACAGGATAGAGCATCAGCCTTCTAAGCTGAGGGTTAGTGGTTCGAGTCCACTCGGGCGTACGGTTGCAGAAGTTTTTTGAAATGTTGAGTAAAATAGAGAATTAACACAGCATCGTAAAAATTTTTATTAAGAGTTCTTTTTATGGTGGGTATAGCTCAGTTGGTTAGAGCACCAGGTTGTGGCCCTGGGTGTCGTGGGTTCAAATCCCACTACTCACCCAATGAAACTTTTAATCTGATTATTTAGTTTTGATTTTAAAGGCCCCATCGTCTAGTGGTTAGGACATCGCCCTTTCACGGCGGTAACAGGGGTTCAAATCCCCTTGGGGTCACAAAGTCCCGATGAAAAAAATCATCGGGATTTTTTTTAGAAAATAAATAATTCGGTAACAGGGGTTTTCTCCACAGGATTTTTCGGAAAATCCCATTGAAGTTTTATAAATAAATAGTTTTTGCTTTCGAATATTTTTGATTTTTTTACCAGCACAACTTCATCTAATTCTTTATTAACTTTTCTTCAATTTCCAGAATATTGATTATTCAAAAGATAAAGTAATAAGGTTAACTTTTTCCATAACGGATAATGTTACTAAGGTTTAGAAAATAAATTTACCTGCTAAACCAGTGCTGTCCAAAATAAACTTAAACTTGATAAATAAATTCTGTTTTTAGTTCAAAATAAAAGAAAAGAATTTTTTTTATTTGAATCTCTTATAACAATTTATTACTCTTTTATCATTAACAAGATTTAATTAAGTGTGGCTAAAGTTCTTAATATCCTATTCTTTATAATAACATTTGGATAAATCCAACTGCAATAGATAAAAAACAAATCTAACGAGCATTTATTGCGGTACATTTAAGTGAACTGAAAAAAATTAAAAAGCAGGTGGCTTTAGCCACATAAATAAATTTATTTTGGACAGATATGTTTTTAATCTATAATGTTGAATGATTATTTTAGTAACAAAAATTTAATACTATAATAAAAGTACAATGTCCATACTACCTATCACTGTTTGTGGTGATAAAATACTTCGGAAAAAAGCGGCTAAAGTAACCGAGATTGATGATAAAATTATTGGAATAATTAAAGATATGTTTGAGACTATGCATAATGCAAGTGGAATTGGTTTAGCTGCAAATCAAATTGGTGTTAACCGTCAGATTTTTGTAGTTGATATTTCTCCGGTTGAAGGTTATGAAAAATATAAACCATTGGCTTTAATCAATCCGAAAATTATTTCTAAATCTGAAGAGACTTCTTCATTTGAGGAAGGATGTTTGAGCATTCCTGATTTGCGTGCTGATATAATAAGACCAAAAGGAATTTACATACAATATTTTGATGCAAATATGAAAGAGCACACAATCGAAGCTGATGATTTGCTTGCCAGAGTAATGCAGCATGAATTTGATCATCTGCAGGGCGTATTATTTATTGATTATCTTGATGAAGAAAGTCAGAAGCGTTATAAAAAGCATCTTTCCAAAATCAAAAAAAGAAAGTTGGATATAAACTATCCAGTCAGTCCTAATCCTGATTATCTGCTAATTAAATAGGCATCCGATGAAAATAATTTTTATGGGAACTCCAGAGTTCGCTATTCCATCACTCAAAGCGATATACGAAAGTAAACATCAATTATTGGCTGTTGTAACAACTCCTGATAAAGAAAGAGGAAGAGGACAAAAAATTACATTCACAGCTGTAAAACAATTTGCAATTGAAAATAATATTTCTATTTATCAACCTGAAAAGTTAAAAGGAAATCAGGAATTTGTTGAGCAGATGAAAGCATTGCAGCCAGATTTGTTTGTAGTAGTTGCTTTCAGAATTCTTCCTAAAGAAATTTTTGAAATTCCGAAGTTTGGTTCATTCAATTTGCACGCTTCTTTGTTGCCAAAATATCGTGGTGCGGCTCCGATTCAGTGGGCACTAATAAATGGTGAAAAAGAAACCGGCTTAACAACATTCAAACTTGCTGAAAAAGTTGATACAGGAAATATTTATCTGCAAGAGAAAGTTCCAATTTATCCTGAAGATAATTTTGGTACTCTGCACGACAGACTAAGCGAACTCGGAGCTGATGTTGTTCTAAGAACAATCGAAATGATCGAAAGCGGCAACTATCAATTACTTCAGCAAGATGATTCTTTTGCATCGCCTGCACCAAAAATTACAAAAGAAATATGTAAGATTGATTGGAATAAATCTGCTGAAGAAATTCATAATCTTGTCAGAGGATTATCACCATATCCGGCAGCTTTTTTTACATTCAATGAGAAAATAATTAAGGTTTACAAAACCGAAGTTGTAAAAGATTTTAATTTACAACCATCAGAATTTTATCAAACCAAAAAAGAATTAATTGTTGGTTGTGGTAAAGATGCTCTTCGTATTCTTGAAATTCAATTAGAAGGGAAGAAGCGATTGGGCATTGAAGAATTTTTAAGAGGATTTACATTTTAATAGTTGATCTCATAATAGAAGTTAAATATCCAAGCTTATAAAAATCAAACCACCATAAAAAAACTATCCCTTTTTCCAAAAACCATTTTAACGATCGTTTTTTCAACTTGAATATCAAATTAACTAATAAATCAAGTTTATATTTTTTTAAGAAAAAGTAACTTTTTAATAAACTAACTTCATTTATAAAACCTTTATCATAATTCAGAAAATCTAAAATGTATTTAAGATTCTCAATACTCTGTTCAGTTTTTTTTAAGAACTCTTTATTGGACTCTAATTCACCATTGAGAACAGGATTGTTAATGTATTTTATTCTAATACCAGCTTTTTTTAAATCATATCCGAATAAAGTGTCTTCGTGACCGTACATTTTAATTCTCTCATCGAATTTAATTTTTTCAAATAACTCTTTTTTTATTAAGAAATTATTTGACATAAATGCTTTATTTGAGGAGGGATTATCTGTCTGTTCTCTTATAGTACAGTATTTCCATCTTAATAAATAATTTTTATCGGGTTTTATTGAAGGATAAATTCTTCCGCCAATAATAACTTCAGATGCATTATCAAAAGATTCTAAATAATTCTTAATGAACTGATCATTGTTAATAACAGAATCGCAATCAAGAAATAAAAGATATTCGTATTTAGCATATTGTAAGAACAAATTTCTTATTCTCGAACGACCAACGTTTTTATCTAATTGAATATAATTTGAGATTAGACTTAATTTTGAGTTGATCTCTTTAAATTCATTCTCTGATAAATCATCAATAAGAATTATTTCAAAATTAATATTTGCCGAGATGCATTGAGAATGTAAACTTTTTACTAAACTTGTTACATCATAATTATATACAGGGATGCAGATTGAAATCATATCTAATTAAAAATTTTATATTGAAAAGATAAACAAAATTCATCTTTTATATCAAAAGCAAGGCTTTAATAATTTATTGTACATCTGTATCCGACTGAACAAACATTTTATAATGATTGTAGTGGACGGGCTTGCCCGTCCCGAAATTGTTTATAATGGAAGAATATTCAGACAAAAATAATTAAAAATCTATTGGCTCATTATAACAAAGAGATTGAGTTCAAGTTGAAATTATGCTCTTTTAAATCAGATAATTATCTGTTTTTTACTTCATTCTTAATTTATTTTTGACAGAGATTATTTCATAAAATTATGTTTAATTTTCGGTTCAAAAAATCGAGAGAAATTATGGGATTTTCAACTGATGCTATTCATTCAGGTCAGATTCCTGATCCAACAACCGGGGCTGTAATTACACCTATTTATCAAACATCAACTTACGCTCAATATGAACTTGGCAAAAGCACAGGCTTTGAATACGGAAGAGCTCATAATCTTACGCGTCAGGCACTTGAAAATAATATTGCTACTTTAGAAAGAGGTAAGTTCGGAATTGCTTTCTCATCTGGCATAGCTGCAATAAATTCTATTATTAGTTTGCTCAAATCTGGTGATCACGTTGTTATTTCTGAAAATGTTTATGGAGGAACTTATCGTCTCTTTGAAAACATAATAAAAAATTATGGAATTGATTTTACTTGGATTGATGCTTCTAACGAAAGAGAAATTGAAAATGCTTTAAGAGATGAAACTAAGATTCTCTATGTTGAAACACCTACTAATCCAATGTTAAATATTATTGATTTGAAAATGGTTTCTGAAATTAGCAGAAAGTATAACCTCATTTCAGTATGCGACAATACTTTTATGAGTCCATATTTTCAAAATCCATTAGATTTTGGGATAGATATAGTAATTCACAGTACTACTAAATATATAAATGGTCATAGTGATGTAATTGGGGGAATAATAGTTACAAACAATGAAGATATTTATAACAGAATAAAATTTTATCAGAGAGCTTCCGGAGCAATTCCTTCCCCTTTTGATTGTTGGTTAGTTCTTCGTTCAACAAAAACGTTATCTGTACGAATGAAGCAACACGAAAAAAATGCAATTGAATTTGCGAAGTTCTTGGAAAATTACGGATATGCAAAAAGAGTAATTTATCCGGGTTTAAAATCTCATCCTCAACATTCATTAGCCAAAGAGCAAATGCGCGGCTTTGGTGGCATTGTATCTGCTGATTTTGGTGATATAAAAATTGCAAGAAATATTTTGAATGGTGTGAAAATATTTACTTTAGCAGAAAGTCTTGGTGGAGTAGAGAGTTTAATTTGTCAGCCATATTCTATGACCCACGGCTCAGTTCCAAAAGAGAAAAAAGAAAAACTTGGTATAACAGAATCTTTAGTGAGGTTCTCAATAGGTCTCGAAGATGTTGAAGATTTAATTGAAGATGTAAAAAATGTCTAATGTTTTGAAGTAAATATTATTTTATTAACTTTGAAATAAATAATCAAACAATTAAATGGAGTTACAATGAAAACAAGCTTCAACCTAATATCTTTTTTATTTTTCACTTTCTTAGTTTTATTTTCAAGTACAATATTCCCGCAATATGATTTATGGAATGAACAGAATGAGAAAGAAATTATTACTGTTGGTGAACGTTATATTAAACCACAGATTTATAAAACCTTTAAATTAAACTTGAATTCCCTTACAAGTCTTTTAAGCAATGTCCCGATGGAATTTTCACCTGAAGCAAATCGAAAAGATAAAATAATTCATATACCTATGCCTGATGGGTCTTTCCAAAAATTTTATTTCGTTGAATCTCCTGTTATGGCTCCAGAACTTCAAAGAAAATATCCTGAAACACGAACTTATCTCGGTTATGGGATAGATGATGAATATGCTACAGTAAGATTTGATTATACTCCACATGGCTTTCACGCAATGATATTATCTCCTTACGGAAGAGTATTTGTTGACCCATATTCAAAAGGAGATATAGAACATTATATCTCTTATTACTCAAAAGATTATCAAAATCCAATCAAATTAGGTCATTGTGAATTGGATACACCAGAAGATAGAGTTAATGAAATGAACTATCTTTTACAAAACGTTGAAAACAGATTAATTGGACCTCAGTTAAGAACATATAGATTAGCCAATGCTTGTACAGGCGAATATTCGACTTTTCACGGTGGAACTGTTCCTTTAGTGCAAGCAGCTATAGTTACTACTGTTAATAGAGTTGTTGGGGTTTATGAAAAAGAAGTCGGAATCAGAATGGTTTTAGTTCCAAACAATGATACTTTAATTTTCTTAAATGCTGCAACTGATCCTTATACAAACAATAATGGTTCGGCTATGTTATCTCAAAACCAGACTACATGCGATACACGAATTGGTTCTGCAAATTATGATATCGGACATGTATTTAGCACTGGCGGTGGTGGAGTTGCAACTTTGGCTTGTGTTTGTGTAAATGGCAGTAAAGCAAGAGGAGTAACCGGCTCTCCTCAACCAATTGGTGATCCTTTTGATATTGATTATGTTGCTCATGAAATGGGACATCAGTTTGGTGCAAATCATACATTTAATAGCGTTACAAGTAGTTGTGGTGGTGGAAACAGAGTTGCATCCAAAGCCTATGAACCAGGCAGTGGCTCAACTATAATGGCGTATGCTGGAATATGCGGCTCTGATAATCTTCAAAATAATAGCGACCCATATTTTCACGTTGCCAGTTATGATGAAATTGTAGTTTTTACAAATAATGGAACTGGAAATAGTTGTGCGCAGATAACAAATACAGGAAATTCCGCTCCAATTGTTAATGTACCGACTGGTGGATTTTTTATTCCCAAAAGTACTCCTTTTGCTTTAACTGGTTCAGCAACAGATCCAAATGGAGACCCACTAACTTACGATTGGCAACAATTTGATTTGGGACCTGCTGGAACTTGGAATAATCCTTCGGGTAATGCTCCGATTTTTAGAGTTTGGAATCCAACAACAAGCCCAACAAGAACATTTCCGAGATTACAAAATTTATTGAATAATACAACTCCGATTGGTGAAGTAATGCCTACATATTCAAGAACCTTAACATTCAGAATGGTGGTAAGAGATAACAGAGCTGGAGGCGGCGGCGTAGATTATGCACAAATTCAGTTTCAAGTTGATGGAAATTCAGGACCTTTTCAAGTTACATATCCTAATACTAATTTGACTCTGCAAGGTTATTCAAGTCAAACTATTACCTGGGATGTGGCAAACACTAATCTTGCTCCTGTTAATTGCTCTCAAGTAAATATTCTTTTATCTTTAGATGGAGGCAACACTTATCCAATTGTTTTAGCTAATAATACTCCGAATGATGGTTCAGAAACAGTTATTTTACCTCCAAATCAAACCACACAAGCCAGAGTAAAAGTTGAAGCTGTTAATAATATCTTCTTCGATATTTCAAATACTAATTTTAGTATTCAAGGTGTAATTCCAGTAGAGTTAGTTTCTTTTACGCATTTAAGATTAGATGAAGGAATTTTACTAAATTGGAAAACTGCAACAGAAAAAAATAACGCAGGATTTAGTGTTGAAAGAAGCAGAGATAATGAAAATTATTCAGAGATTGGGTTTGTAGGTGGAAGAGGAACTACAACTGAACCTCAGGTATATTCTTTTATAGATGATAAAGTTGAATCCGGAAAATATTACTATCGCTTAAAGCAAATTGATTACGATGGAAAATATTCTTATGTAGGTGAGATTTTAGTTGATGTTGGTGCCCCAAATAAATATGTTTTAGACCAGAATTTCCCTAATCCTTTTAATCCGTCAACTGTTATAAAGTTTTCATTACCAGAAAAAACTAATGTTTCATTAAAAGTATTCAATACTCTTGGACAGGAAATTTCAGAAATAGTCAATGGTGAATTTGATGCCGGTATTCATCAGATAGAATTTAATTCAACCAATCTTACAAGTGGAGTATATTACTACAAAATGGAAACAGAGAAGTTTAGTCAAATTAGGAAAATGATAGTAGTAAAATAGCTTAATATCAAGAGGTTGTCTCAAAAGTAATTTTTACTGTCACACTGAGCTTGTCGAAGTGTGATTTTACAATATAATGTCATCCTTCGACAAGCTAAGGATGACAAATTGTGTCTTATGAGACAACCTCTTTTAATATTATAATCAGTATGAAAAACCTTTTAAAATTCTGTTTTATAATTTTACTTTTCTCAGCAAATTCTTTTGGACAACAAGGATGGTTTTGGCAAAGTCCTCAACCACAAGGGAATTCATTAAATTTTGTCAAATTTTTTAATAAGAATATTGGATGGGCTGTTGGAGAGTTTGGAACCATCTTAAAAACTACTGACGGAGGGAATAATTGGTCAATTCAAAGAACAAATACTGATGAAAATCTGAATCATATTTTTATTTTTAATGAAAACATCTTGTGGGCAGTTGGTTGGGATTCTAATTACAGTCTAATTCTTAAATCAACAGATGGTGGTTTGTCCTGGATTAGAAAAAATTCAGATGCAACAGGAAGTTTCTATTCAATCCATTTTACTTCAGAACTTGTTGGTTTTATAGTTGGTTATGGAACTGATAATAATGGAATAATTCTAAAAACTATTGATGGTGGTTTGACATGGTCTTTAAAATATTCTATTCAATCAGAAATTTTAAGATCAGTTAATTTTATAAATGATTCTGTAGGATGGGCTGTTGGTGGGGATTTGTTTAGAGTTATTTTAAAAACTTCTGATGCTGGAAATACTTGGTTATCTCAATCAAATAATTTTCAATCCTATAATACAAATTCAATTTTTGTTTCTGAAAATGTCGGTTATATTTCCGCAGATGGAGGAAGAGTTTTTAGAACGACGAATGGAGGAAATCAGTGGGTCACTCTGAATATTGGTACAAATCAAACTTTATGGAGTATAGATTTTATAAATGATTCTACAGGTTTTGTAGTTGGGGGACAATATGGAGGTACAACAGTAGGTTTAATTTACAAAACAACTAATTTTGGGAACACTTGGACAAGTCAAGTAAGTGGTTCAAATTTCGGATTACGTTCGGTTGATTACATATCTGAAAATGAAGCTGTAGCTGTTGGTTGGAATGGAGAAATATTAAAAACAACAAATGGCGGAATAAGTTGGAATAAAAAAAGAATTTCTCAATTCGATAGTCCAAATGCGGTCTTTTTTAATAACGAATATAATGGTTGGATAATCGGTCAAAACGGTAAAATATTCTATTCTACTGATGGTGGTTTTAATTGGATAGAGCAAAATTCTAATACATCTGCTCATTTAAAAAACTTACATTTTCTGAATGAAACCACAGGTTATGTAGTTGGTATTAGATGGTTCGGAACAGATAGGTATTCTGTAATTCTTAAAACTACTAATGCCGGTACAAATTGGGAGTTAAAATTTTATGGATCAAATATTCCTCTTTATGATATTTATTTTGCTAATGAAAGAATCGGCTGGGCAGTCGGTTGGCATGGACAAATCTTTAAAACAACTGATGGTGGTGAATCTTGGAATGATATTTCTATGACTAACTGGTATGATTTATATGCTGTTCATTTTATTGATGAGAGTATTGGATTTGCGGCGGGATTTCCAGGGTTAATTTTCAAAACTACTAATGGAGGAATTTCTTGGATTCAATTAGTTTCTAATGTACAAAGCTATTTGAGATCTTTTCATTTCCTTAATGACAGCATTGGATGGGTTGCTGGTGGTTATTACCACAACTTAAATTATGTCGGTACAATTTTAAAAACTACTGATAGCGGTTTTAATTGGATAAAAGCTAATGAAGAAATAAATGATATTTTATTTTCTATTACTTTTTCAGACTCATTAAACGGCTGGGCGGTAGGAGAACAGGGAAATATTTTTAGAACTGTTGATGGCGGAAATCAGTGGTCTAAGGTACCTAAAATTACAGACAATTCTTTACGATATGTTCACTTTTCCAATTCTTACACAGGCTGGATTGTTGGAGATTATGGTCTATTAATAAAAACTACAAATGGAGGTACTGATTTCAGGGATAAAAATTTATTACCAGCTAATAATTTTATATTAAATCAGAATTATCCAAATCCATTTAATCCAAAGACAGTAATAAGTTATCAGTTACAGTTTGGCGGTGATGTAAAAATTAAAGTATTTGATTTATTGGGAAATGAAATCGCAACTCTTGTTAGTGAATACAAATCTGCTGGAAGTTATGAAGTTGAATTTGATGGAAGCAATTTTGCAAGTGGAGTTTATATATATAGACTTCAAATTGATGGTATTATTCAAGCAAAGAAAATGTTGTTGTTAAGATAAAATCAATTCTGATAATACGTAAATAAAAATAAAATATTCATTAACAGTATTGATATTTTCGATATTTCTATTATTCACAATTAAATAGCCAATCTGTTATTTAAAGTGCTATTCTTTTTTATAATTTATAATTTATAATATAATCCGTTAATTAAAGATGGTATTTCGTTAAGATCCGATTTTGAGACGAAATTATTGTTTAATAACCTATCAGGTAAACAAATTTCTTTTTTCGGAAATTGAGATATTAGAATAATTGAAATAATTCTAAGTTTATCACCCATTTTACAATCAATATCATTTAATGATATTTTATTACCTGCTACATCAATTATTAAGTATCTCTGGATGAAAAGTTTTTATAATTTCAATTACTTCTTCAGTTGTTTCTGCTTCATATACTTCTGTTTTTATATTATGAAATGATAGAATTCTATTAATAACTTGCCTTATTAGGGGGCTTTCGTCTGCAATTAAAATTTTCATCTCTTGATAATAGCGATTATTTAGGATTTAATTTAATTAGATAGAAATAAGAAGTAAATACGCAGATGTATGTATTTATTTACGCATATATGCGTATAATTAGATTTAACCCGAAATATGCATTAGAAAAATTTGATTTTTTGTAATTTTAATAAAAATAATAGGTTGCAGGGATGAAAGAATTAACTAAAAAAGTTGAGCAGTTAAAG
>Ga0308414_1000631_pt1 | contig 22653 bp, 16 predicted proteins | sample HotsprSampleOS50_FD_205667 | JGI IMG/M metagenome (GOLD analysis project Ga0308414, IMG submission 205667) | Hot spring phototrophic mat microbial communities from Octopus Spring, Yellowstone National Park, Wyoming, United States - 20090730_OS50 ...
AAGATGTGGATATTAACTTTCCTGTGTATGAAAACGATACAATTCGCACAGATGAGTTTTCAGAAGTTGTAGTAAAGCTAAAAGATGGTTCTCAAGTAAAGTTAAATGAAAATACTATGGCTGTATTTAGTTTTAGTGCAGAAGATGAATTAAACATTGGATTAACTAGGGGTGGTTTAAATCTAGAAAGTTCAAGAAACGCCAGGCTCATCTGTGATGAAAATCATTTTGAAGTAAAGCAAGGAAAACTTTCAGTTGATAAAGGATATTCTAAAACTGTAAATGTTAGAGTTACAGAAGGTGAAGTAGTTTTAGATTCAAAAGGTAAAAAAGAAATTATTGATAAAGCTAGTCTTGTAAGAGTAAAAGAAGAAAAAATTTTACAAAAAGAAAAATCGGCTAAATTAATTTATCCTATTTCAAATTATGTTTCTTCTAATCAAGGAGTAGAAAAAATTCGTTTTGAATGGGAACCCTATGAAAAAAACAGTAAGTATATATTAGAAATTTCTAATGCTTCTACAAGAAAGCTTATAAAAACTCAAAAAGTATCTGGAAGTTCTGTTGAGATTTCATTACCTGTTGGAAACTATAGATGGAGATTGGTTCCAGAGTCTAAGTTTGAAGTAACTTCTTCAAAAGAGCAGTTTGCAATTATTTCTTCAAAACCTTTACAAGTTTTGTTACCTCAACCAAATTTTAAGTTTGCTTCAGTAAAACAAAAACCTAAAATTATTTTTCGTTGGGAAAAAGAAGAATTTTTTAAAAGCTATACATTAGAAATTTCTAATACAATAGATTTTTCAAATCCTATTTTCCGCAAAGATTCTTTTTCAGATGAGTTATTAGTAGATAATCTTTCTTTTGGAACTTACTTTTATAGAATTCTCGCACAACCTATTTTAGCAGGTATGCAACCTAAAACAAGTGAGGTGCGAAAGTTTGAAATTGTACAAATCCCAAAACCCTCTCCAGTAGAGTTAGTAAGTCCAGAAAATAAAAAGGAAATATTTTTAGCAAAAGAAAAAATTCCTCAGACCTTTGTTTGGAAAAAAAATAATGACTATCAGTCCTATGAGTTTGAAATTTCAAAGAACTCTGATTTTCAAGATGTGTTGTATAGAGAAAAAACTACAGAACATTTTGTAATATTAAAACAAGAATTAAATCCAGCTAAATACTTTTGGCGAGTAAAAGGAAATTTTGAAAATGAATCCCTTAGTTCTGAAGTACGAAGTTTAGTAGCTATTTCAGGAGAAAGAATTAAGCTTTTAACTCCACTTAAGCAAGAAATTTATGAGGTTGGATTTGTAGAATTTTCTTGGTCAGAAGTAGGTTCTAGTTTACGCTATGTGCTAGAATTAAGTAAAGACCCTAGGTTTAAAAGGGATCTTCTTTCTTTGAGTGTAGAAAAAAATTTCCTAAGTTTACCTATTCAAGAACCAGGAAAATATTTTTGGAGAGTTCGCCTAGCCGATACAAGTTTTAAAAAACTAAATTATGAAATTGGAGAATTTACAGTTAAGCCAGAACCAAAAGTCGAAATTTTATTTCCAAAAGATAAATCAAAAGTAGATTTATTTCCTGTGACAGAAGTTGAATTTCGTTGGAAAGAAATTCCAGAAGCTATTAGTTACAACTTAGAACTTGTTCGCTTGCCAGAAGAAAAGTTAATTCTAAGTAAAAAAAATCTAAAAACAACTAGCTTTATAATCCAAGACTTAAAACTTTTTAAACGAGGAAATTATGAGTTAAAGTTAACAGCAAGAGTCAATACAAAAAAAGGAGAAAAAGCTACTTCTCAAACAATATCACGTTTTGAAGTAATTTTATCTAAAGTTTCTACTAAAGAAGATTTAAAATTTATTACACCTGAAAAAGTTTTTTTGGAATAAATTTATGCGAGAGAATTACAAATATAAACTTTTTTATAAATTTAATTTAAACTTATTTTTTTTGTTGTTTGTTCTAATAACTAATTTGAGTAGTTTACTTGCTACAGAAAAAAAATCCATTACACTAAAATGGCAAAAAGTACAAACTGCTATTTCATATATCATCGAAGTAGAAGATGAAAACGGAAAACAAGTTTTAAAACAAGAGGTAAGTCAAAATTTTATTTCTATTGAATTAGAGCCGGGAAATTACAAAAGAAAGATTTCTGTTATAAATAAACTAGGAGAAGTAGAATCTGAATCTGACTGGAAAAATTTTATTGTCCAAAGGATTTTAGAACCAGAAATTCAAAAAGGACAAAATTTACAAGCTACAAAAGAAAACTCTGGAGTAATTTCTCTTAAAGGAAAAAACTTTCATCCTGCTATGAAAGTAAAACTTCGTAAAGAGGAAAAAATTTATATACTGGAAAAATCTAAAGTAATAGATTCTGAAAATGCTGAAATTGTTGTAAATCCTGAAATTCCAGAAGGTCAGTATGATTTAATTTTAGAAAATCCTGCAAATAAAAAATCAGAATTTGCACAAGTAGTTCAAAAAAAATCAACTCAAGAACCCAAACCTACAGAAAAGCCGAAAGATCCTCTTCGTAAGTGGGAAATTGTAAAACGCTCTGCAATCTTATCTGGTTGGGGAGAATATTATGCAGGGAGTAAACTACAAAATCCTAACTACGATTTTCGAGGTAAAGTCTACTTTGGAAGTTTTGTAGCTTTGTTTGGCTTATATCTTTATTTCAATGAGTTTACACTCCTACCTACTGCAGAAACCCCTACTCAAAAAAAATTTAAAGAAAAAAGCTCAAAGGATCTTGCTACAGCTATTGCTCTACCTAATTTGTCTAATAATTCTAGAAGAATTTTTGCACTGTATGCGTTAAATGAAATGAATAAGCAAGCTGAACTAGTCAATCAACAGTCCCAGAGAGTTAATCTTATTTTACTTCTTATGGCGGGAGTTTATATTACTCAATTAGTAGATGCATATTTGATTGAAAAAAAAGAAATTCCAGAGAAAGAAGCTTATTTATATCCTAAATTTCAATTTCAATTTGACGTTAATAACCATTGGAATATAGGCACTGAAAGTCTTATAAAATTTCAATACAATCTCTTTTTTTAATCTTGATTATTTTTTTTCTTATATAACTTTTGGCAATATGCAATTTCCTATTCCTACCATAGAAAGCTTTCTAGAACCCAAGTGGTCTGAATTAGATAAGCTACGTTCTATTGTAGGAAACTTTTTTGAAAAAAATCAAATAGAAGAAGAACACTTTAGCCCCATATATATGGTAGCTACCGAATTAGTAGAAAATGGAATAAAATATGGAGATTTCTCGAGTGAATATCCTTATATTTCATTAAAGCTTTCTAAGAAAAAAAATAAAATTATTACAGAAGTTAAAAACCATATTTCAGAAAATTCTATTCAAAATCTACATAAGTTAAATGCAAAGATCCAATGGATTAGAGGATTTCAAAATCCTTTTGAAGCTTATGTAGAAAGCCTCAAAGAAGTCTCTGGAAAACAACTTCAAGAAGGGGAAAGCGGTTTAGGTTTAGTTCGGATTGCCTATGAAGGTCAGTCTTTACTAGATTTCTATGTAGATGAGAATACAAATCTCACTATAATTGCTGAATATCATTATTAAAAAAGGAGAAATTAATTATGTACAACAAAGAAATTCATGAAGATGGTAGGTTAAAATTAGAAATTCATTATCAACCTGATAAAGTCATTGTAATTTGGTTAGGTGAAAGTAAAGAAAGAGAACCTATTAAATTCATAGCTCCTGTATTTGAAAAAATTTATCAAAAAGACCCTACAAATCCAATTATTTTAGACTTTACTAAGTTAGATTACATGAACTCTTCTACTGTTAACCCCATTGTAAAACAAATTGAGAAAGCAAGGCAATCTAAAAGAAAACTCGAAATACATTATAAGAGTAACTTAAAGTGGCAAGAATTAAGTTTTTCTGCTCTGAGAGTATTTTTAGTTCCGGGTCTCATTGAAGTAAAAGGTATAGCTTAATGTGGGAATTTATAAAAAATATTTTTAAACCTAGTGAGGAAATTGAAAGAGTTATTCAAGAATCTTTTGATTTTGCAGAATATCAAAATGCTATTCTACATTCCTGGCTTAGAACCTTAACTATTTTAGGGTACACTCTTGTACCTATCTTTTTTATATTAGATATAGTGACTATTCCTTCTGAAAACAAAGACTTATTACCTCGATTTGGAATTTATCGGCTTGTTTCTACTACATTTATCATAGCCCAGTTTATTATAATTAATAAGACAAAACCTTCTAAGTATTCTTATTTACATGGATATTTTTTTAACTTTATTGTTTCTTTAGCTATAGTACTTATGACTGTAGATTTAGGTGGATTTAATTCTTCTTACTATGCTGGACTAAATTTAGTCATTATTGCTGTAAATATTTTATTGCCTTGGAGTGCTGTTCACTCTCTTATAAATGGGACATTTACACTTTTACTATATGTAATAGCTAATTTTATTTTTGGGAGGGAGTATGATTGGAGAATTTTAGTTAATAATTTATATTTTATGAGTTCTACTGTAATTATTTCTTCCTCTATAAATCATGTAAAATATGTTCTTATTCAAAAAGATTTTAATAGTCGTAAGAGTTTAAAGGCAGCTAGAGATGCTCTTTGGAGTGAAATGGAGGTAGCTAAACAAATTCAAACTGCACTTACACCTCCCGACAAAGTAATGGGTGGATTTGAAGTAGCTGCAGTTATGATTCCAGCTGAAAGTGTAGGTGGAGATTATTATGATATTATAGAAACTAGTTCGAAACCATGGGTCATGATTGGAGACGTTTCTGGTCATGGAGTTGAATCGGGACTGATTATGATGATGACTCAAACCAGTATTCGCACTATTCTCACAGAAAACTCTGCAATTGAACCTAGTAAACTTTTAGTTCAACTCAATAAAGTTATCAAAGAAAATATAGCTCTTCTCAAAGTAGATCGATATCTTACAGCTACTGCTATTAGTATTGGAGAAAATGAACTTACTTATGCAGGTTCCCATCAAGATCTATTAGTTTACAGAGATAAGACAGGAGAGGTAGAAAGTTTTCCATCTTATGGAACTTGGATTGGGGTGTTAGATGATGTTTCTGAATATATGCAAGATCATAAACTTACATTAGAAAAAGGTGATATGGTTTTGTTGTTTACGGATGGAATTACTGAAATAGGTTTTTCTAACAAAGATATGTTTGGGGAAGAACGACTCAAGTCTGCTTTTAAAAAATATGCCAAGTATCCACTTAAAGAAGCGTTAAACAATATTATTAAAGAAGCTTTAAATTTTTGTCCACAACAAAAAGATGATATAACTTTAGTACTATTTAGAAAAATCAAATGATGTTTTTTAAAGAAAAAAGAAAATCTCTTCGCATTAGAAACTATGATGAAAATGCTAAGGTAAGTTTTCAACTAAATGGAAAAGAATATACAGGAGAGCTTTTTGATTACTCTAGGTTTGGAATTGGTATAATATTACCTAAAGCTAGAGTTGCCAAGTTTCCGAAGAAGGTTTTACCTGTAACCCATGTTGTAGTGTCTGCATTTGGAAAAATAAAAGAATTAGGAGATGCCGATTTAGTTAGGATTCGCTCTAACCAAGATAGTGTTTTTTTAGGCTTATATTTAAAGTCTGAATTTGTAGACATGGATTTTCTTGTAGGTAAGCAAACTTTAAATTTACAAGAAGATGAAATTAAGAAAATTCGCATGAATTTTCTTATTCAAGAAAAAATTTCATCTGAGTTTTTACAGTTTGTATCTCGGTTTGTATTTGGCTTATCTCTTTATAAGATTTCTTTAGATGAACTAGATTCTAAATTTTATTATGAACCTACTCATTTAAAACAAGTACTATTTGAAGCTGTATGTAATGGAATTGGTAAAGATCTTTATCAATTTTTATCTAATTCTATTGAACAACTGAAAAATTTAACTGCTCGATATTCTAAAGCAGAAAGTGAAGTAGCAGGGTTTTTTTTAAGAAAGTCTATCTTTCGTTTCATCTTAGAGGCAGATTTTTTAAAACGTACGAATTTACGCCCAAATGGCTACCAGGGGGATTCTGTTATGATGGAGATGATCTATCAAAATGAATATTTAGGAACTTCTACATTTGGAAAAATTTTTCACAAACATGCTTTAGAAACTAGTGCGGCTTGTGCTGTGAGAAATAGAAGAAAACTCATTAACCAAGTTTTAATAGAATTGTTAAACAAAACATCAAGAGAAATCCGTGTCCTTTCAGTAGCTTGTGGTCCTGCCTTTGAAGTTTTAGATTTTTTTGAACAAAGCCCTCACAAACAAAAAGTCAAGTTTTTTCTATTAGATCAAGATGAAGAAGCCTTAAAGAAAGCTGAAGAGAGGATTGGTAAGTTTGAAAGCGGAAAATATTTACAACAATGCCATTTTATTCAAGAGTCAGTTAGAACTTTGTTAAAAACAAAAGATCCTGAACTAATACTTGGAAAGTTTGATTTTATTTATTCTATGGGACTTTATGACTATCTAGCTGATACTGTAGCAAAAGCTCTCATAGTTAAGTTTTTTCAGTTACTTGAAAAAGGTGGAGAACTTTTAATAGGAAATTACCATGAAAAAAACGAAACGAGAAAATACATGGAGTATATCATGGATTGGACCCTCTATTACAGGGATGAAGACTCTATGTTAGAACTTGTAAAAAATATACCTGAACCATTAGAATATAATTTAAGTTTTGAAGAGTCCGGAAATCAAATGTTTTTACATATAAAAAAAATTTAAATTTATTTTTTTCTAATCAAAGAAATCCTTTAGTTTGTCTTGACTTTAAATAGGTAAATCAAATAAGCTATCTTTAGAGGCACTATGAAGTTATCAAAAATATTTTTACATTTCTTTGTTAGTTTAGGTTTTTTTTCAAGTTTACTTTTTGCTCAAGATAAGTCTTCTTTTCCAAAGCCCGAGCAACTAAAAGCAGAGTCAGAGGATGCTCTCTTTTTTTATTGGAAATCAGAATATGGTAAAATAGTTGAACAAAATCAAAAACTTTTAGATGTCTATAAAAAACTTTATGATGCTTACCAAAAAGAAACAGGGGCATTGAAAACAGAAGTAAATAGTTTACAGTCTCGCTCTTCTAATTTAGAACAACAGATTGCTGAACTTACCTCTCAATTGGAAGCTGAACGTAAAGCCAAAGAACAAAACCAAGCTACCATAAATCAACTTACTCAAGAATTAAACAATCTCAAAGCTGAAAGAGAAAATCTCATTCGCCAGTACAATGAAACTCAAAAACTTTTAGAAACCAGAACTAAAGAATTACAAACTATAACAATTGAAAAAAACACTCTCACAGAAAAACTAAAGCAAACAGAAACTAAAATTACAGAACTCACTAAAGAAAAAGATCAACTTCAAAAAGAACTCATCTCCATAAAAACACAACGTGACCAACTTCAAAAAGATTTAGCAACTCTTACCGCCCAACGTGACCAACTCCAAAAAGATTTAGCTACAGCTAAGCAAGCAGAAGCTAGAGTAAAAGAATTAGAAGCTAAGTTAAAAGAAGCCGAAGCTAGAGCAGCAAAGCTACAAGATGAACTCAACAAAGCTAATCAGCAAGCAGGTTCCAGCCAAGCTCTTCAATCAAAAATTGCTAGCTTAGAAGCAGAGTTAAAAGCAGCTAAGCAAGAAGCAGAAAAATCTCAAGCTAAAGATGCTAAAATCAAAGAACTAGAAAATAAAGTTGCAGCCTTAGAAAAAGAAAAAAGCACTGCTCCCCAATCTAAATCTACTTCTGATGACACTAAAGTAAAACAGTTAGAGACAGCTTTACAAGAAGCTAACAAACAAATTGACTCTTTAAAACAAGAACTTGCAAAGGCAAGATCAAGCTCCACTCCAAAAGATTCTACTTCTTCAAAAGAAATAGAAGCTAAGCTAGCACAGACCCAAGCTGAATTAAATAAAGCCAATCAAGCTCTAGCACAAACCCAAGCTGAATTAAATAAAGCCAATCAAGCTCTAGCACAAACCCAAGCTGAGTTAAACAAAGCCAATCAAGCTTTAACACAAACCCAAGCTGAACTCAACAAAGCTAATCAGGCTCGACAAACTGCAGAAAAAGAAGCAGCTAATTCTAAAACTTTAGAATCCAAACTAAAGGAAATCGAAAACAAACTCAAACAAGTAGAAACAGAAAAAAACACCTTAACCCAAAAACTAGCTCAAGCTGAAACAGAAAAAACAAAACTTCAAACCGAACAAAAAGTCCTCGTAGAAAACTTAGAAAAGTCCAAAAAGGAACTAGAACTTACAAAATCTAAGTTAGAAGAAACTCAAAAAGAACTAGAGACCAAAACTAAAGAGTATGAGGCACAGTTAGCAGACTTAAACCACCAAATCCAATCTTATGAAAAAGAGTTAGAGTCTATGCGTTCTGACAATGAAGCTCTCTTAAATGATTTAGCTACTATGAGAGATAAATTTTCAGAAGAAGAACAAAGACATACAGAAGAAGTAGAAAGACTCAACTTAGAAATGCAAAAGCTAGAAAAAGCTTTAGAAAACGAGTTAAAGAAAAGGGCTTCTGTATCTTCTAAGGATGGGAAAATCATTATTACTGTTTCAGAAAAGATTACTTTTGATTCTGGAAAAGCTATTTTAAAACCAGAAGGGAAAAAAGTTATTTCTAAGATTTTTAACGTATTACAAAAGTATCCTCAAAATATGGTATATATAGAAGGGCATACAGATAATCGACCAATTAAAACAAAGCAATTTAAAGATAATTGGGATTTATCTTCTCAAAGAGCTCTTGCAGTTTTAAGATATTTAATTGATAAAAAGAAAGCAAATCCTAAAAGATTTGTAGCAGCAGCAAATGGTGAATATCATCCTATTAAACCAAATACTTCTTCAAAAAATAGAGCCTTAAATCGGAGAGTAGATATAGTAGTTGTACCTTTTAAGCTATGAGAAAGAAATATTTCACATTTTTACTTTGTATATGCTTATCTTCTTTAGTTTCTAAAACCAATGCAATAGAAGAAGAGCCCTTAGATTTTTTTTACTTTCGCTCTGAATATGCTGAACTTTTAAGACAAAAAAAATCTCTCGAAAAAAAACTAAAACAAACCCAAATTCAATATGACAAGTTATATAAAGAAAATTCTGAACTTGCAGAAAAAATTATTGCCTTTGAAGAAGAAATTGTTACTCTTCATAAAGATACCTTAGCATATAGAAAAGAAATTGAAAATAAGCTAAAGCATTTATATGCAGTTATAGATACCCTCAATCAAGAAAAGCTTGCTTTAGAATTAAAGATTCAAGAATTACAAAAAAAACAAAACGAAATTTTAACTAACTCAAAAGAAAAATTAGAAGTCCAATCTCAAAAATACGAATTAGAAAAACAAACTCTCTTAGAAAAATTTCGTGAAACACAAATCCAATTAGAAAATACTAAAAAAGAAAATGAGACCCTCTTACAAAAACTTTCCCAAACTTTAGAAAAACAAAAAGATATAGAAACCAAACTTCAGCAAGCAGACTTAAAAATTACAGAATTAAAAACTAATTCACAAGAGAATCAAATTCGTGAACAACTACAAAAAGAGTTAGTAAAAAAAATAGAAAAAGAAAAAGAAACTCAACTTTTAGAGTTATCTTTGCGTTTAGAGCAAGCTGAAAGAGAAAAACTTGTAGGGCTTGTAATGGAAGGTAGCCTTGCTAGTTTAGAAGAAGAAAAAGAAAAACTAAAAAAACAAAATGAAGAACTCTCTAGAACAGTAGGTGAACTAAGAATTTTAATTCAAGCCATAGAAGAACATGAAGCAAATTTACTTTTAGAAAATGAAAAACTAAAAAAAGAAATTGACAAACTTACACAAACTCAAAGGAAAGAGTTAGAAAAAAATTTTAACTCTGAAATTCAAAAAGGAGAAATCCAAATAGATCAAAAAGGTAAAAGAATTGTAATTAACGTCTCTGATGAAATAACCTTTCAACCAGGTTCTGCTAAGTTAAAAAAGGCAGGAAAACAAACTTTACAAAAATTAGTAAACACTTTACGTAATTATAATGGTCAAAAGTTGTATATTGAAGGAAATACAGATGATTCTCCTATTAAAAATAGTAAATATCTTGACAACTGGGAACTTTCTACAGCACGAGCTTTAAGTGTAGTACGTTTTTTAATTCAAAAAGGTATTTCTCCTAAGTATATCACAGCAGTAGGAAACGCTCAATATAACCCTATTCAACCCAATACTAGTGAAACTAATCGTGCTAAAAATCGCAGAGTAGATATAATCCTAGCTCCATTTGAATGAAAGAATTTATTGGTAGATCAAGCTCTTCTCTAAAATTAAAGTCACAGTTAGACATACTCAAACAACAAAATGTAGATGTACTTCTTATAGGTGAGAGTGGTTCAGGTAGGGACTTTTGTGTAGAATTTCTTTCTGGAAATAATTTTTTTAAAATAGATGCAGAGTTTCTTGAAAAAGCTACCCAGTATATAGATTTAGAAATTGGTCATTTATACATAGATGGTCTAGAGAGACTTCCCATTCAAGCACAGATAGAAATCTTATATTTGTTTGAGAAGAGAAGTTTTTCTAATCAAAAAAAAGTAAAAGGTAGAATTTTTTATTCTACTACTCCTCAAATTTTTCAGAAAATTCAAAAGAGAGAATTTCGAGAGGATATCTTTCAAAAAATTTATGCTGTAAGAATTGAAATTCCAAGCCTAAGAGAAAGACGTAGTGATATACCATTTTTTATATATTATTTTATTGATAAGTATAACTTAAAATATAAAAAAAGAGTAAAATTTCTTTCAGAAAAACTTGAAGAATTTTTATTAAATTATGAATGGAAAGGAAATTTAACTCAGCTAGAATCTTTTTTAGAAAGTCAAATTCTTTTTTCCAAAGGAACAACTTTAGATAAGAAAAATCTTAAAATAAATTTTTTAGATTCTTCAGTAGGCAAAAATGAACTAAATATTCAGACTGGAATCTCTCTAGAAGAATATGAAAAAGCTATAATAGAAGCAAATTTAATTCATTTTCAGGGAAATCGTACTAAGACAGCAGAAGCCTTAGGTATTTCACTGAGGCACTTATATAGAAAAATAAAAAAATTTAACTTGAAATTATAAAACTAAAAGATTTTATTATTTGTTTTTAACTATTGTGACATAATAAATTTGCTCTCTTAATATAGCTAATCGGTCTTGATAAATAAGTAAGACTAAAAAAATCCTCAAACAAATCCTACTCGACTTAACACACTACATTTTTAAAAAAGTTAGCGAAAATTTTCAGATAGCAATGCTCTACCCAACAGACATAAAAGGAAGGGTTCTTACTTCGTTCACGTTACTAATAACTAAATTTGATCTTTTACGCCTGGATAGATTTAGAATTTCAATAAGACAACATTAGTCTATAACTGAGTTTGTCAAGCAAGGCTTTCAATTCTTGAACATTTAAAAGACGCAATTTGATTTGCCAAAATTTACTTAAAATTTTTAGACTTATTATAGAATTAGATTTTTTATTTAGAAAAAAATTTTTCTTTTCCAATCATCTTTTGTGAGAAGGCAGATCTAAAAAGGTGCTAGAAAAAATTTTTTAAAAAGATTTGATTTTATTATTTTAAATCAATTCAATAAATATTTATTGATTATTAAAATTTTACTTTTGAAGTAAAGCCTTAAAATTTATCTGAATATATTTGAATATTATAATATACAAAATCTAGCTTAACTTTTTTTATTACAAGAATTTCATTTACAATAGAAAACTTGCAAGAGAGAGTAAAAACTTTAAAACCAGCACTTGGGTTTACACTGTAATAAAAATTGAGATTTTTTCTATAAAAATATTCAAAATTACAAACTAGTCTTTTGGTTTTTTACATTGTATAATATGGAGGATTTTTGTATGATAAGTTATTTTCACCGTAGACATGAAAAAAAGATCGATCTAAAAGAGTTCGAACGCTCTACTGTGTCGACCTTGCTTATTCCAAAGCATTTAGTCGAGAAGCTAGAGTTAGTTATTCCCTTTGTAGAAAATTCTAAAACTAAAAAAAAGTCCTATAAGTTGAAAGATGGGCTTAAAAAACTTTTAGATAAGTATAGGGGGTTACTAGCAAGGGGATATTTGCCTTTCCAAGATAAGCCGAAACTTACATACCAAGAGGAAGGCTTAGAACTACAGAAATTTTGTTTTAGACCTGATGATGGGGATTGGTATGAACTCGGAATCCTTGCTTATGGATGTGGAGTCTCCCGTTGTTGGTTGTTTAGCTTTTTAGTTGCTCTAGACTTGTCGTTGCTAGGAGAATTTTTGGACCGCGTAAAGGAGATTTTTGGAGTTACTTCAGCCGACATCAGTAGGCCTAGGCTTATTCAGCAGATTTTTGGGCAACGACGGTTTATACACAGGATTTTACACTTTCGACTGTAACAAAAAAGCCGAAAAACTACAACAACTACTATCAAGTTTTCACCTCAAACAAATTTGTAGTTTGTGGTTTACACCTACTATTTTTAAAGGCACTAAAGAAATATCTAATCAACTAATTATTTACTTTTTCTAGTGATGATTTTGTAATTTAAAGTAAAAATTACCAGTTTGAGAACTTCACTTAAAATTTAATTAGATTGCTTAAATTAGTCAAAGATTCTATGAATATTAAATCCTAAGGTCCAATCTTTCTTTTGGTAATCAAAGTCTGCACCACGTAAAAGCTGGGTATGTGCTAGAGTGCGATTGTTTGTAATAAAGATTTGAAATACATGTCCACTAGTTTCATAGTCTATCCCAAAACTAAAAGGCGTATACAAGTAAGGAACTTTTTTATCTAAGACTACGTTTCGTAAATATGCTTGTGGTAAATTTTCAGTAAAATTAGAGTTAATTTCTTCTGCACTCATATTTTTAAGTCCAAGTTCTGAATCCTGATCTAAATCTCGATAGTTTTCCCCTACATAGTCCCGCTTGGGTGTAAAAATAGCTTCTAATACAAAATCCATATTTTTAGTAAGTTTTAGTTTACTACCTACACTGAGTCCAAGTCTTGTATTTCCTAAGCTTGACTTTACAAAATTTCTGTGAACATAAATACCTGAAAGTTGTAAAGAAAAAATTTCTCCAAAGTGACGTGAAATTAAAAGAGAACTTAAATAACTTCTTCTATCTTCTAAGGAAGTTTCATATTCATTGAGTTCTATTTTTAGCTTACTATCTACAATAGAAATTCCAGTTGGGGGAGGTTGAATATAGTAAGGATAGTAAATATCTTTTTTACTAGTTTCCTGACCTACTACTCCAAATAAACTAACTGTAATAGGAAAGCCTTCATTTTGAGAAAAAATTTTTACCTTAGTGCGAACTTCATATGTTTTATATTGGGAAGTGCGTGCTATCCCTACAGACCATTTATCAGTGATTCCATAATCTAAAGATAATTGGTTATTGGCTCCTCCATCCATTCCAAAAAAACTATCCAAAGTAGATTTAGCATTTCCAAACCTATGATTAAATCGAAAATCTATCATGCCTTTTTCTAGATCTTCTGTAGAAGGCATGTGAATTAGACTAGTCCCTCGAAAGGTTTGAATTTTTTCTTGAGCTTTTAATGGGACAAGAATTATAAAAAAAGTTATAAATAACTTATTGATTTGCCCCATTTAAAATCCAACAGTAAATAGCTTGATTGATATTGGCATTAGAATGAACTGACATACTTCCAGTAGTAACTTTTTTATATAAAAAGCTATTTGTTGGATCTCCTGGTTTAACAAAAGATTGAACCTTAGTATAAGAAGTAATGTCAAAATTTGCACTAGGGCTTGTTCCTGAATGACAATTTTGGCAAGTAGAAAGCTTTGTTAAAAGAGAATTAAAACTAGTAGGATCATTTGCTGTGCAAGTGATTTGTTGGGAAGTAATAGGCTTGGTGTTGGTAAGTGAACTTAAAGCTAAACCTAGTAAAATTTTTTTACTTTCTTGTTTATCAGAAGAATTTTTTTGACAACCAAACAAGGTAAATAAACTAAAAAAACAAACAAGAAAAATTTTGATACTTTTCATAAAAACTAGTATATATGGTTTTGATACAAAAATCAAGAAAAAATTATATTGAGTAGTAAATTTTTTAAAGATAGTTTTTATTAAAATAAAATGATTTAAATTCATACTGAAAATATAAAACTCCGGCACGAAGCCAGAGTCTGCTAGTCATTATCAATATTGGTAACGTTAACGTTAGGTGGATCTAAATTGTTATAAGCAGGATCAGCACTTATGGCAGGTTGCAAGTCTACTGTAATGGTTTGGTCTCCATCAAAGTCTCCATCATCTACTCCTTGCACTGTAACAGTTTGGTTTGTATTCCAGTTAGCAGGTGTAAAGGTAAGAGTAGCACCCGAAACAATAGTAACTTCGTTGGTATTAGTAGATACAATATTAATTGTTACATTGGAAGTAGGTGGAGCTGATAAACGAACTGTAAAACTCGCTGTAGAGCCAGATTCAGCTACTGTTAGACTTGTTGCACTTACTACAAAACCAGGTTGAACTATATTAAAGAAAACGTCTGCTGTAGCCTTACCATGAAACTTAGTATCAGTACTAGAGAAGTTACTTGTGGCTAAAGTTTGGTTACCTAAACTACCTGTGTAAGTCACAACTATATTTTGTTCTACATTCCAATTACTATTGTTAAATGTTAAGCTACTTGGAGTTGCAGTAAAGCCTGTTCCTGTTAAGTTAAAGCTTACATTAGCAGAAGGCTTAGCATTGAGCCTTGCTTTGATGGTAATACTTCCTCCATTTAAAAGTACTATTCTACTAGAACTTGTAGAACTAGGAGTAAAGATAATGTTTGGAGTATCAGGATCTTGGTTTACAATTCCTGTAATGTCTGCTACATCAAATCCATTGAAATAAGGATCTGCACTACTTGCTACTAAGTGGATGATGCTGTAAGTCTGATTTCCATCCAGCTGTTCTCCTATAGCTTCTAAGGCTGGATCATTGACTCCATTGACAGTAATGAGCTGAATCGTATCCCAATTGCTACTGTCTTTTACTAAAGTGGTAACAGAAGGTACGCCTTCAGCTGTATTAGTTGAAGAGATGTTTATAGTTACAGGAGAGGTTGGTGGTTGATTTAAGACAATGTAGTAGCTAAAGCCAGAACCATTTTCATTGGTTACTCTTTCTGAGGCTTGTGGGACACAAACTGAAATTTTATGATCTGTTTCACAGTTATTGACTGTGAGTAATCCATTATTTGCACCATCTCCATTGTAATCTGTAATTTTTACAGTGTCATAGTCGCTTCCAGTAGTGTTGGGATAGTAATTATGTTTACCTGATTGTAGAATATAATTTCCTAATATAACATAAACCAATCTAACTCTATTGTTGATAATTCCTCCATCAGACTGACCTTGTAAGGTTACGGTTTGAGGTACATTCCAATTTGCTGCTGTAAAAGTAAGTGTAGAAGGACTTGCTACTACTTCAGCAGTGTTTGAGGTTGTAACAGGAATTACTACATTTCCTCCAGTAGGCTGAGTATTTAGCCGAATGGTAAAACTATCAGTTTGTCCTCTATCACCAGTGACAAAATTTTTTGTTTTACTAAAGGTATAACCTCTTGTGTCGTTATCTTGATTGAGAACATTTACAGTCTTAGCAGATAAGCTATTGTAGCCCGGATCTGAACTTGTAGGAGCTGGAACGGTGATTGTGTAGGGAATTCCACTTGGATTGTAATAGTTGTTGTTTACTCCTGTGATGGTTACAGTTTGAGGAGTACTCCAGTTGGTTGGAGTAAACGTCAAATTGACTGGAGATACTGTTCCAGCTGAAGTGTTAGAACTACTAATACCAGTAAAGGTTACATTAGCATTAGGCTTAGTTCTCAACCGAACTGTAAAAGTAGCCTTACCTCCCGACTCTGTAGTAATATAAGGGGATCTGTTGCTGCAGTGATTATAAAACCAGCTGTATCGTCATCTTCATTGATTACATCTACATCATCTGGATTGAGTCCATTGTAGTTTGGATCTGCACTAGTAGCGGGATTAGATATAATTTGATAAGCAATATCTCCATCCATCAAGCTGTCGTTTACGCCTTTTATAACTACAGTTTGCTGTACGTTCCAATTAGCTGGAGTAAACGTCAAACTAGCACCAGATATAATAATTCCTTCTGTAGTATCTGAAGAGGTAAAAGTAATCGTGACATTTGCGGAAGGAATAGTAAGTAATTTTACTTTAAAGTTTGCAGTAGTTCCGTCTTCTACAGTGTTTCTGCTAATAGCTGTGATGTCAAATCCTGGAGAGTCATTATCCATGTTTGTAACTGTTACACTAGAAGGTGAAAGAGTAGCATAAGCCATGTCAGTGCTAACAGGTGCACCTACTGTAATTTGATAAGTAATGTGTCCATCTAAAGCACTGTCATCTACTCCTGTAACAGTTACACTTTGTTGAATATTCCAACTAGTAGGAGTAAACGTCAAACTTGCCTTGTTTAAACTTCCTTCAGTAGGATTTCCATTGGTAAGAGGAATGACTACATCGGCAGTAGGCTGTGAATTTAATACTACAAAAAAAGTAGAACTTGTTCCTGACTCACTTGTAGTTAAATTAGTGTTTGTAATAGTAAAGCCAGCTGTATCATTATCCATATTTGTTACACTGATATTTGGTTGAGAAAGTCCGTTATAATTTGGGTCCGCACTAGTACTTGGTTGTAAATTTACGGTATATAAAATATTTCCATCTGCTATTAAGTCATCCACCCCTGTAATAGTTACAGTTTGAGGAACATTCCAATTTGCTGGAGTAAACGTCAAAGAAGAAACAGAGATCACACCTTCAGTAGTATTGTTACTTACAACGGGAAAAACTACATTTGCAGTAGGTTGAGTGTTCAAAACTACTGTGAAACTAGCAGTTCCTCCAGCTTCCGTTGTTGTGAGTCCACTCAAAGGAAAGACAGTTAAGCCTGCTATATCGTCATCTACATTTACGGCATCTACACTACCTACTGGAAGAGTGTTATATTCAGAATCTGAAGAAGTAGCTACTCCTAAATCAATAGTAACTGCTTGATTTCCATCTTGTATGCTGTCGTTTACACCTGTAAGAACTACTGTTTGTTCTGTATCCCAATTGCTGGGAGTAAAAGTCAAAGTAGTAGGAGTTACTGTAATCTCTGTAGTATCTAAAGAAAGAACATTAATAACTACATTGTCAGTTGGTGCTTTGGTTAATTTTATAGTAAAAGAATCTGTCCCTCCAGTTTCTGAGGTTAGAAGCCCTGTAGTTTTACTTAGAATAAATCCTGCCACAGTAGGATCCACAGGAGGATTAGAGTTCGATGGAGTATCTGTTGGAACAGTAGCTTCTAAATTAGAATTCAAATTTGGAGAAGAAGGCGTAGAAAGGTGTAGAGGTAGACTCACTTCCAGCAGGTGGAAGTAAAATCAATCCACCTTTTTTTCCACTATTAGAAGTAAGCAAAGCTAAAACAGTCCCTGGCCAAGAACAAGCTTCAAAGAGATTCAAACTTAGTAGTATTAAAATTAAGCTAGTAATCTTTTTTAGTTTTGTTACCTTCATTTCCTTACCTCTCTAGTTTTCTTGACGAAGAGGAATTAAGAAAAATTACAATTTCAGAGGTCAAAAAATATTGTTTTTGCTTTTAAGTTTTTGCTTGAGGTAAAACTTGACCTTATGGAATCCCATCACAACAAAGTTTATGACTATGTACTTTCTTTAGAACTCCAAGAAGCTATCTTGACAGCAGAGATTACTCAAAGACCTCTCTTAGTTAGGGGAGAACCAGGGACGGGAAAAACTCTTTTAGCAGAACACATTGCCCACACAAAACAAGTTCCTCTTTTTAAATGGCATGTGAAATCTACCAGCCAAGCTAAGGATGGGCTTTACTTTTATGACGCAGTAGCCCGACTCAATGACTCTCGGTTTGCCGATCTCGAAATGAACGCAAAAGTTCATAACATTGAAAACTACATCCACTTAGGAGCCTTAGGAAAAGCTTTTAGTTTAGACGGACCTTGTGTAGTACTCATTGATGAAATTGACAAAGCAGATATAGAGTTTCCCAATGATTTACTTTTAGAACTAGATCAAATGGAATTTACTATCCAAGAGACAGGTCGACTCATCAAAGCAAAATATCGTCCTTTTGTAGTAATCACTTCTAACAATGAAAAAGAGCTACCTGATGCTTTTTTACGTAGATGTATTTTTCACTACATAGAGTTTCCATCTCCAGAGCTTTTACGTGAAATTATACTTGTCCACTTCCCCGAATTGTCAGAAAATTTTTTACAAACTGTTTTAAAAACTTTTTATAAAATTCGCAAAATGGATGAACTTAAAAAAAAGCCTTCTACAAGTGAGCTTATTGATTGGATCCAAGTTCTCTTACATCAAGGAGCTAAACTTCCTTCTGGAAAAGTTCCTTTTTTGGGAGCACTCATTAAAAATGAAAACGATATACGTAATGGTAGTCGTTTTACTGTTGGATAGCTATGTTTGAAGAACTTTTTTATAAGCTTAAAGCTCGTAAGGTGCCAGTTTCTACTACAGAACTTTTAGATCTTATAAGAGCTATTGCAGGACACTCAAACTTACGAGGAGTTTTAAGTTTAAAAGAATTTTACTTTATTGCAAGAAGTTGCTTAGTAAAAGATATAAAATTTTTTGATGACTACGATTTAGTCTTTGCTAATGTCTTTGGCAATTTAGGAGTGAACGACGAAGAATTTCGTAAACTCTTAGAAACATGGCTTTCTAAATCTGCTGGGCTTGAGTTAGATGAAGAAAAGAAAAAAAATGCTCCTCTGTTCAATGAAGAAGAAATTTTTCGTGAACTACAAAAACGTCTAGAAGAACAAAAATCACGCCATGATGGAGGAAATTACTGGATTGGTACTTCGGGAGTTTCTCCTTTTGGACACAGTGGGTATAATCCTCAAGGTATTAGAATTGGTGGAGAGAGTTTAAACAAAACTGCCTTACAAGTCTTTGCTGAAAGAAAATATAGAGACTATAGAACTGATGAAAGTTTAAATGTCAGACAAATTAAACTAGCCTTAAAAAAACTTAAAGACTTACGTAAATCAGGACGACCTGAGTTTTCTATAGAAAAAACTATTCATAAAACTTGTGAAAATGGAGGAGATTTAGAGTTGGTGTTTGCACCTTCCCGGAAAAATCAACTCAAACTTATGTTACTCATGGATGTAGGTGGAAGTATGACTCCTCATGCAACCAAAGTAAGTAAATTATTTTCTGCTGCTCATCAACTCAATCACTTTAAAGAGTTTCACTATTATTATTTTCATAATATCATGTATGAGTATGTTTATGAAGATGCTAGTTTTTTAAAAAAAATAAGTTTAGATAGACTTACAAAAAAAATTTCTAAAGATACTAAAGTAATTTTTGTAGGGGATGCTGCTATGAATCCCTATGAACTTTTTGGGACAATGGGAAGATATTATCATAATTTTGATGTTCCAAAATCTCGCTCTGGAATAGAAGCCTTAGAGTTTTTGCTAGATTTTTACAAAAGTTCTATTTGGTTAAATCCCGATGATCCCCGCTATTGGGGTTCTACTACTTGTGAGGCCATTGCTAATAGGGTAAGTATGTTCTTTTTAAGTGTAAATGGTCTGGAAACTGGAATTAAAGAATTACTAAAAAATTAGTTGACTAATATTTGCTATTTAAAGACAAAAATCGTAAATTATAAAGTAATTTAGAAATTAGAATTAGAAGTTAGAGAGGTGAAAAAGATACATCCTAAAACCTGTATAATACTCTAATCTTTAAAAACCCAAATAAAAATATATACATAGAAATAAAATATTTATTAAAAAGGGATTTATGGGACAAAGAAATATTTTTAATAAAATCACTAATCCATCTAAATATTAGTCTACAAGAGTTTAACAATGTAATATATTAGGAAATCTTTTGTGATGATTGCAGGGGGGAAGATGGTGGACACTTATGACCCTATAATGATGCTAAAAATTTTATTTGAAAAAATTAATTATTATATCAAAAAAAATAAATGTATAATTAGTAGTGTTTCGATTATAAAATAAAAGTTCTCGTTCAAAACAATAATAAAGAAGAAAATAACCAAATCAAAAATCATCTAAGTTAGTTTTATAAAGAAGTATAACAAATCATATTATAGTAGACGAAAAGACAAAGTTAATACATGATTACGAAGTAAAATGCGAAGGTTTATGTAATCTTAGGCGTTTATAATAATTGCTTTCTTTGTAAAAAAATTTCAGAATACTAAACAAATAGAATTTATAATTTTTTACTTTATACTTGATATAGGTAAGATTAAAATCAACTATTTATTTTTTTATAAAAAACCCCATACAATATTTTACTTTCTTTATGTTATAATACATCTCTGATAAAAATCTAGAACTCTTGTAGAAATAGGTATACAATTTTTATAAGAAATTTTTTAAAAGTAGAAAATTTTATTTTTTACTAAATAAAAAATTTTTTACTTTACTTTCAATCTTTAAAAGTACGAGAGATCTCAAACTTTGTTCCATTAAACTTAGCAAGACCTGTTTGAACAAAGGTATCAGAACCATTTTGATCACTCATAATCCCAAATTCAATATCTTTTCCTTCTCGAGGAAGCTTAACCCATAAAGTCTCATCTCCACTAGCACCTCTTGCTTCGATCTTTTCTAAATGCTTTTGATAAAGTTCTTTCATTTTCTTTTCAGAAAAAACCTTTTCCTTTACTAGCTGTCCATTTAGATGCTTAGAACTAAACTCATAAAAACGTAAGTCACTTAACACACAGGCAGGACCACAACTATAGTTTACAGTCCCAGCTAAAATTTTTTTATCTTTTGTTTTCCAAATGACAAATTCTCCAAAGCCTTCTGCCATAAGTGGATAAAATTTAATGTAACCATTTTTAACATCTAGAGCTTGTATTTTACAAGTTTTCTTGTCGCAGACTTTTTCAAAATAGTCTTGAACTGTTTGTTTAGACTCTTTAGAGTAAACAACATTTATAAACAAAAGAAAAATAAGAATGTATTTCACGATTTTCTCCATAGAATCGAGTAAAAAATATCTGTGAGGATTGTAAACAAAAAAACCTACTCTTCTTGAGTAGGCTTTTTATGATTTGTTTTGTAGCTAAGGATTAGGTAAGTTTTTAGTACAGCTTGTGTTAGGTCCTACAACCCAATTTCCACTATTTGTTGTTCCACTAAAATCCCCATCGGGAGATTTACGAGCTGGAATAACGTGGGAAGACCAGTTGTATCGTTCTACTAAATAATTTTTACCCCCGCTTCTATATATTAAATTGACTGCATCAGGATTACCTAAACCAAAAGTAAAGTGACCCGAAACACCTTGTGTATAAGTCAAATATGGATTGTTGTTGCTAAAAGTTTGTGGTGGAATTGCAAATATTGATGATGGTGTAGCTGCAGAATTAAATGCGGTAAGGCCACAATTTTTATCACATAGGTACCATGTATTAGTACTAATAACAATGTTACTACCAGAAATATTTTTTAGTTCTATATAATCCGCACTACCAGAAGCACAATTTGCATTTTGATTACTAATGATCTCATTCAACGTAATTCTTCCTACACAACTTACATCCACGTTAGTCACATTGCTAGTTGCTATGTCAGTTTGTGCTGCGTTGTGGTTAGCATTGGCATTGGGAAAGTAACAAAAGGAAGTGTTAGAGTGAACAGAGATACTCACTGTATAATTTCCATTTTCAGGCAAAGAAGTATCAAACGTATAACTTCCATTTGTGCTAATGGTCTTTGTTTGGCTCACACTTCCACTCATACTTAAAGTAATACTTCCAGTAAGTCCCGTTACAGTTCCTCCTACTGTGTAAGGAGGTTGAGCTGAACAAGTTACATCTGCATTGGTTATATCTGTTTCAGCTATTCCAATGGAATTTTGGATACTACAGAGAATATTTCCTGTAGTTTCTTTTACTGTAAGTTCATAATTAGTGGATTTAGGATGATTTGTAAAATAAACTTGAAAAAGCTTATCTTCTGTAAGAAGAGTAGTTTTATTTCCATTTAACTCTAAAGTAACAGTTTTTCCGCTTCCAAGCCCTGTAATTTTTCCACCTATGTTTATAGAGTTAGAACCGGGTAAACTAGCATTTGGAGTTTGCTTACTTATTCCAAGCATACTAATATAAATACTGTCTTGTTTTTTGTTGTTCATATTAGAAGTATCTACATTACAAGTTTCTAATACACCAAATAAAACTAAAATTATCAATAAATTTTTCATACTTACTCCTTTTAAGTTTCATTTTTAGTAAATTTTCACTTTTCTTTTTCAAATAATTATTGCTAAATTAGTTTCTTTCAGACATTCTTTCAACTTCTCCAAAAATAAATTGAGCACGTAAAAAGACTTGTCTATCAATAATTTCTTTACCTATCCATTCATTTGTAGCAAACTGTCCGGGTAAGTTGTATCCTAAAGAATTATAAAAAGAAGTATAGGAATAAAAAGC
>Ga0308414_1000636_pt1 | contig 22541 bp, 12 predicted proteins | sample HotsprSampleOS50_FD_205667 | JGI IMG/M metagenome (GOLD analysis project Ga0308414, IMG submission 205667) | Hot spring phototrophic mat microbial communities from Octopus Spring, Yellowstone National Park, Wyoming, United States - 20090730_OS50 ...
GGCGAAGTAGGTCAAGGTGTAATTGACCTGCGACGACAACAAAAATTGTCCATAATCCAGTCTCGTCATCTTGTGTCTCCTTTTTCTTGAAATCTACTGACTTTTAACCGTTTTGCGTAAGTCCTACATAATTAGTGTTGCCTAATCCAAATCCAGTTCGCGGCGTAGGAAATTGCCTGTGGCGGAGCGCTCGACTTCTGCTACTTTTTCTGGCGTGCCTTCAGCAATGATTTCTCCGCCTTTTGCACCGCCTTCTGGACCCAAGTCAATTATCCAGTCTGCTTGTTTGATGACATCCAAGTTATGCTCAATGACCACGACCGTATTGCCTTTGTCGACCAGCCGATGCAGTACATCGAGCAGTAGCTGAATATCACGAAAGTGCAAGCCTGTTGTAGGCTCATCGAGAATGTAGAGCGTTTTGCCTGTTTGCACCTTTGCCAGTTCTGTCGCCAGCTTGACGCGCTGGGCTTCACCGCCAGAGAGTGTGGTGGAGGATTGTCCAAGGCGCAGGTAGCCCAAGCCTACGCTCTCGAGCGTTTCCAAAATGCGCTTGATGCGCGGAAAATCTTCAAAGAATTGGCGTGCTTCTTCAATAGGCATATTGAGCACATCGGCAATGTTTTTGCCTTTGTAGTGCACTTCAAGTGTTTCGCGATTGTAGCGCTTGCCTTTGCAGACGTCGCACGTGACATAGACATCGGGCAGAAAATTCATCTCAATTTTCTTGACGCCATCGCCTTCGCAGGCTTCGCAGCGCCCGCCCTTGACATTGAAGCTAAATCGACCTGCTTTGTAGCCACGAATTTGAGCTTCGGGCAACGATGCAAAGAAATCGCGAATGAGCGTAAAGACGCCTGTGTAGGTTGCTGGATTAGAGCGCGGCGTTCTACCAATCGGCGATTGGTCAATATCGATGACCTTATCGAGATGCTCTATGCCTGAAATTTTTTTGTAGGGCAGCGCCAAAATTTTAGAGCGGTAAAACGCATTAGCCAGCACGGGATAGAGCGTTTCATTGATGAGCGACGACTTACCTGAACCGCTGACACCTGTTACGGCTACAAACTTTCCCAAAGGCAGTTGGAGTGTTACATTTTTCAGGTTATGCCCTGTGCAGCCCTCGAGCACGATAAATTTTCCATTGCCTTCACGCCGCACTTTTGGCACTTCAATTTTCAATTTGCCTTGCAAGTATTGCGCTGTCAGCGATTCGGCATCAAGCGTTTGGGCGGTGCCTTCAGCCACCACTCTGCCGCCATGCTCGCCAGCGCCCGGACCTAAGTCAATGATGTAGTCGGCGCGTTCCATTGTTTCCTTATCGTGCTCGACGACGATGACCGTGTTGCCCAAGTCACGCAGTTGCAACAGTGACTCAATGAGTTTGACATTATCGCGCTGATGCAATCCGATAGAAGGTTCATCGAGAATGTAGAGCACGCCGGTCAATTGCGACCCCAGTTGTGCTGCCAGTCGAATGCGTTGGGCTTCGCCGCCTGATAGTGCCGCCGCAGAGCGAGACAGCGTCAGGTAATCTAACCCCACATTCAGCAAAAAATCCAATCGCTTCGTGATTTCTGCTAAGATGGGCGTAGCAATTGCCAGTTCTCTGCCAGAGAGCTGTTTTAGCAGTTGTTCAAAGAAACTTTTGCACTCGGGAATGGCTAAGTCAGCCACCTCGGCGATGTTGCGCTCTGCAATTTTGACGAAGAGACTTTCCTTGCGCAAGCGTGCGCCTTTGCATTCTGGGCATGGCGATTTCTGCATAAATCCTTCCGCCCATTCGCGCACCGTAACCGATTGCGTGGTGCGATGCGTCTGCTGAACATATTCTATCAAGCCAGCAAAGCTTGTCGGATACACATACTCGCGCCCGCCGTAGTGATAAGTCACTGGCACTGGCTCTTTTACGCCTTCCAGCAAGGCTTTGATGAATTCTTTTGGCAAGCTCGAAATTGGCTCATGCAGCGAAATCTGATGCCGCTTGGCTAAGGCTTTGATGATTTGCCACATTTCGCTGCGCCCTTCTTTGCCTAACGGCGCCAGTCCGCCTTCTGCGATGCTGAGTTCAGGATTCGGAATAATCAGCTCGGGCGAAACCTGCGTAATTTCACCCAAGCCCTCGCAAGTTGGACAAGCACCGTAGGGCGAATTGAAACTGAAGTTGTTCGGGGCAAGCTCTGCCAGCGCAATGCTACCATCAGAATAGGCGTAATTTTTGCTAAACCATAAGTCGCGTTTGTTTTCACCCAAGACCTCACAAATCATCGTGGATTGATTGTCCGAGAACCGTAGCGTCAGCGCAATGGCTTCTTTGAGACGCGGGGCAATTTCAGGCGAAATGCTGAACCTATCGACCACGAGTTCAATATCATGAACCTTGTAGCGGTCGAGCTTCATGCCTTTTTTGAGCTCGAGCGTTTCGCCATCGACGCGCACACGCAAAAAGCCGCGTTTGAGCAGGTCACTGAACAGTTCTCGGTAGTGTCCTTTTCGCCCAACGACCAGCGGCGCAAGCAACTGCACTTTGGTTTTTTCTGGCAGTTGCATGATGGTGTTCAGAATATCTTCTTCACTTTGTTTTTCCACGCGCCGATTGGTTTTGGGGTCGTATCGCGCGCCGATTCTTGCCCAGAGCAGGCGCATGAAGTCGTAAATCTCGGTAATGGTGCCCACTGTGGAGCGCGGGCTACGGGCAGTGGTTTTTTGTTCAATCGCAATGACAGGTGAGAGCCCATCGATGAAATCGACATCGGGTCGCTCGATAGCGCCGACAAACTGGCGCGCATACGCCGATAGCGTTTCCATGAAGCGGCGCTGTCCTTCTGCGCAGATGGTATCGAACGCCAAGCTCGATTTGCCCGAGCCCGACAGTCCGGTGATAACCACCAATTTGTAGCGCGGAATATCCACATTGATATTCTTGAGGTTGTGCACCTTTGCGCCACGCACCACAATATGCTGCAACTCCGACATCAGGGCTTTCCAGATTGAAACCCGAATATACATCAAATTGTGCTTGCATTTTGCTTGCCGTAGCGTATTTGCCGTTTCGGAATAACATGGTCTATCATGTTGAACGAAGCCAAGCATCCATGCTGGATTGACCTCACCCTGTCATGCTGAGCGGAGCGAAGCACCCATGCGCTGGATTTCTCGCCGCACTTGGCATGACAACGACAGTGCGAAGAACATCTATGTTTTGCAGGATAAAACAGACAAGTGTGGAGCAGTGCCGCAACACCTGCGCATTCATTTTGTCAACACGACATAGCGTTTTTTTGCGAGAGTATGGGAAAAATTTGATGCCAGATTGCGTTTAAGGATTTGTAACTTTACGACTTAAACTTCATGACTATGAGCACTTTGCTGAAAGCACCGACTACATTTGCTCTGACTGCGCCGTTATTCATGCGCTTGGGCGAACTTGCCGACGAGATGCGCTTGCCGTGCTATGTTGTCGGCGGCTATGTGCGTGACTGTTTGTTAGACAAAACGTGCAAAGATATTGACATCATGGTCGTCGGCGACCCCATTGGTTTTGCCACGGCCGCTAAAGCGAAACTCAAGGGGCGAGCGTTTGCCGTCTTTGAGCGGTTCCGCACGGTGCAATTTACGTTTGATGATGAAGTCCTTGGCGAAGTGAAATTGGAGTTTGTCGGCGCACGCAAGGAAAGTTACAATCCCGACTCGCGCAAACCGATTACGCAAGTTGGCACCTTAGAAGACGACCTTTCGCGGCGAGATTTTACGGTCAATGCGCTTGCCGTTTCACTCAATGCCAGCACATTTGGTGAAATCATCGACCGCTTTGCCGGTTTAGAAGATTTAGAAAAGAAAATTTTGCGCACGCCACTCAATCCTGAAACCACATTTTCTGATGACCCCTTGCGCATGATGCGCACAGCTCGTTTTGCTGCACAACTTGGCTTTCAGGTCGATTCGGCAGCGCTTGCGGCGATGGAACGGATGCGTCAGCGCATCAAAATTGTCTCGCAAGAACGCATCAGCGACGAACTGCTCAAAATCATGAAAACGCCTGTGCCCTCAATCGGCTTGGAGATTCTCTTTCGCACCAAATTGCTCGATGAAATTTTCCCCGAGCTGTCGCTGATGGCTGGCGTCGAGCAGGTCGATGGCTTAGGACACAAAGATACGTTCTTCCATACGCTGAAAGTCGTTGATAACTGTGCGGCGATGAGCGATAAACTCTGGCTACGCATGTCGGCACTGCTACACGACATTGGCAAACCGCGCACGAAGCGCTTTGTCAAAGGTCACGGCTGGACATTTCACGGGCATGATGCATTAGGCGCCGCAATGCTGCCCAAAATCTTCAAGCGCATGAAATTCCCGATGGAACCTTTGCCCTATGTGCAAAAAATGGTGCGGTTGCATCTGCGTCCCATTCCACTTCATCGTGATGAGATTACCGATTCAGCGATTCGCCGTCTGATGGTAGAAGCGGGCGATGACTTAGACGATTTGATGACGCTCTGCCGCGCCGATGTGACGAGCAAAAACCCTAAAAAGGTTCAACGCATTCTGGCCAACTTTGCCAAAGTTGAAGAAAAAGTCGCCGATGTGACCGAAAAGGATAAGTGGGCAAAATGGCGTCCGCCCATCAACGGAAATGAGATTATGCAGATGTTCAACATTCCTGAAGGGCGCTTGGTTGGCGTGCTCAAAAAGGCGATGGAAGATGCAATTTTAGATGGGCTGATTCCGCATGACCGTGAAGCGGCGGAGGCATTTTTGCATAAGAAGTTTGAAGAACTCCGCACGCAACCCGACGTGCTGGCGGCACTCACCAAGCCAAAGGCGCCAACGCATACCGAGGAAAAATAAGCCAGTGCCCTCTATGCTTTGGGGCAGATTTGCAAGCCCTTTAACTTTGTTTTTGCTGTAAGGCTTGGAGCAAGGCTTGTCGCACCGCCTCACGCGGCATGGCTTTTCCTGTCCAAATCTCAAAGGACTTTGCGCCTTGTGCGATGAGCATGTCAAAGCCAGAGATGATTTTTGCACCAGCCTCTTGCGCCGCTTGCAAAAATGGTGTGAGCATGGGGCGATAAACCAAGTCGTAGGCAATGGTATGCGGCGACCACACGTCCCACTCGGTAGGAAACAGCTTGGTCGGTTTGGAGGCAGTCCCCACGGCTTCGGTGCCAATTGGCGTGGCATTGACAATCAGGCGAGCGTGTTTCAAAATTGTCTCGAGGTTTTCGGCATCGAAGAGGTGTGTAGAGATGCTGAGGCTTTTGCTGCGCCGCTTGAAAGTTTCTTTGAGCCCTTCGGCTTTGGATTCATCTCTTGCCACCAGATGAATATGCGCCGGCTTGAAATACTGGCGCAAGGCTTGCACCACAGCTCGTGCCGCTCCACCAGCGCCAAAGACCACGACTTCCTTTCCATCCACATCAGACTTGAACGGCAAGAGCGGTTCTGCAAAGCCGTAAATGTCCGTGTTATATCCAATCAGTTGCCCATCTTGATTGAGAATGGTATTGACGGCTTGAATTTCAGCCGCTTCGGCGCTTAGTGCGTCTAAATGCGCCACGACCCGCTCTTTGTAGGGAATGGTTACATTCAGTCCCGCTAATCCTAAGATTTTTGCGCTCTCGAGCGCAGCGCCCAAATTTTCCGGTGGATGGATTTCAAACAGCGTGTAGATATATGGCAGACCAAGGTATTCGGCGGCTACATTGTGCATCAGCGGCGAAAGTGAGTAACCAATTTGATACCCAATAAGCCCCAACACTTTTTTAGCCGAGAGCATATCAGCATTTCAAAATTGGTTACTCCTGCTTGCTTTACTTGAAGCCCAGCGCCTCGCGAATGGCTCGGTGCTTGTAGAGGTCTGGAAATACTTTTTTGAAGAGGTCGCGTTTGGTGCTGTCGAGCGCAAAGGCATGCCGAAGCGAGCGCACCGTGTTTTCTGTGTCGCCAATGGCTTTATAGGCGCAGGCTAACTCGAAGTGCACATCGGCAAGGTCTGCCAGCGATGGTTCCAGTTCGACAACTTTTTCAAGAGCCACGACAGCTTCTTCTGGACGCTTGATTTCCATGAGCATAGAGGCATAGTCATACCAAGCATGCACGTTGCTGCTATCGAGCGAGAGCGAGGTGTGATAGGAGTCTAAGGCTTGCTCAATGTGCCCCATTGCATATTCGATTTCGGCGCGCGCATGCCAGTAGTCGGCACATTCATCATCGAGTTCAATGGCTTTCATGATACACTGCATGGCACTGCATAGGTCGTCAATCATATCGTAGCAACAAGCCAAGCCATACCATGCATCGGCATACTCTGGTTCTATGGCAAGACACTTTTTCAGATAGACGATGGCTTCAGGATAGTTGTCTAATTCTTCATATGCCATAGCGATATTGAAGAGACTGGCCACATCGTCTCGTTCAATGCACAGGGTTTGCTGATAACTTTCAATCGCCTCGGTCAGATTCCCAATAGCGGCCAGCACATTCCCACGATTATACCATGCCGAAGCAAAGTCGGCGCGAATGGCCAGCGCCATATCATAGCTTTGAATAGATTCTTGATAGCGTTCTAATTTGCTCAACACCACCCCGCGGTTATACCATGCATTGGCATTGTAAGGGTCTATATCAATGTGCTTATCGTAGCACGTTAAACTTTCTTCATACTTGCCGAGCATATCTTTGCAATAGCCCAGTTCATACCATGCTTCGGGATGTTCAGGGTTGAGCTCAAGGCAGGTATGCAGTTCTGTTTCCGCTTCGCTGTATCGTTCTAAGCGTTCTAAGGAAATGGCACGGCAGAAATGAATCTCATCGTCCATGGGTGAAAGGGCGCAGGCTCGTTCATAGATTTCCAGCGCTTGCAAGGGTTTGCCGAGGTTATCGAGCGTAATCCCCCAGTGCATCAGCGCTTCCACATCAGATGGGTTGAGTGCGACTGCCTTTTCAAAAGCAAAGGCGGCACCGACATGGTCCGACAAGTGTGCCAAGGCCAACCCTTTGTGAAACCACGCATCGCCGTTGTAGGGCGCCAGAGCAATGAGATGTGTGACCGCGCGCAGCGCACGACGGCTATCGCCATCTTCAAGGAGTAGGCTAACCATATCTTCCAGCTCTTCCGTATCGTGGATGGTGTAAAGCTGGTCTTGGTCAATCAAGCGCTGAATGCGTCTGGTCAGTTCATATCGCTCTTGAGGGTTTGGATATTCAGAGTTGCTATCCAAGAAGTCTTTTTCGTCCATATTCTTTGGAGTTAAAGCATGAGTTAATGCTTTTGCGTTAGTGAGCAGATGAAATATACACAACCCTACCTGCAATTAAAACGCTTCGGCGGCGTCTTGCGCATCAGTGCTGAAGCTCCGTTGTATCTGGTTCAAACCCTATAGACGAATTTTTGGTTAATAGGGTGTTGATAGCGATTGGGTAAGCAGGCACATCAGCGAGCAGTGCCCAGAGTAGCAGAAAAACTTGCGATATGAACAAAAAACCTTTTGCAAATCGCCTTGATTGTATTTATTATCTTATGTGTTGAGATTTGTCCGAGCATCGCCACTCTGTCCATAGAAGATATTCATGATGCGAAGTATAATGCTGAATTGGATTTGGCAGGTGTAGGGTATGGAAGCTATTCAGCTCAATGATATTCAGAATCAGGAAATCTTTTTATAATCTCAATCTTCAGTGATAAGGGGATAAAACGGTAAAAATTTATGGAAGGGAATTTCTCTAATCGGGTTCAAGATGTTATCCGATACAGCCGTGAAGAAGCACTACGACTTGGACATGACTACATCGGTACGGAACATCTGCTGTTAGGCATCATTCGCGAGGGTGAGGGCATTGCTGTGCGGATACTCAAAAATTTGGGTTGTGATCTTTACAAACTTAAGCGTGCGATTGAAGAGACCGTCCGTTCTACGGGCGGCACGCTGACTTTGGGGAATGTGCCCCTTACGAAGCAAGCCGAGAAGGTCTTGAAAATCACCTATCTTGAAGCTAAGATTTGCAAGTCTGACATCATTGGCACCGAGCACTTGCTGCTGTCGCTGCTCAAAGATGAAGAAAATCTTGCCGCACAAATTCTCTCGCAGTTTGGCATTAGCTACACCACTGTGCGTGAAGAATTGGAAAATATCATGAGTGGCAAAACGGGTGGCGCCGTAACTGCCACAGCTGCAAGTGGTTCCTCTGCTGGAAGTGGTCAATATCAACAACAATACGAATCACGAAAGATGGAAAAGTCAAAGACACCTGTCCTGGACAACTTCGGGCGTGACCTTACTAAACTTGCCCTTGAAGACAAACTTGACCCTATCATTGGTCGCGAAAAGGAAATTGAGCGTGTGGCGCAAGTGCTCTCACGCCGCAAAAAGAACAATCCTGTGCTGATTGGTGAGCCGGGTGTCGGTAAAACGGCGATTGCGGAAGGTCTGGCCTTGCGCATTGTGCAGCGAAAAGTCAGTCGCGTGCTCTATGACAAGCGTGTGGTCGCTCTCGACCTTGCTGCGCTGGTGGCGGGCACAAAATATCGCGGTCAGTTCGAAGAGCGCATGAAAGCCGTCATGAACGAGCTTGAAAAATCCAAAGATGTGATTCTCTTCATCGATGAGCTACATACGATTGTGGGCGCTGGCGGTGCCTCTGGCTCACTTGACGCTTCCAATATCTTCAAGCCAGCTTTAGCCCGCGGTGACCTGCAATGCATCGGCGCCACAACCTTAGACGAGTATCGACAATACATCGAGAAAGATGGCGCCTTAGACCGCCGATTCCAGAAAATCATGGTAGAGCCCACATCCGTTGAAGATACCATTGCCATTCTGACCAATATCAAAGAAAAATATGAAGCCCATCACAATGTGCGTTATAGCAAAGAAGCCATTGAATCGGCAGTAAGGCTCTCCGACCGCTATATCACTGACCGGCACTTGCCAGATAAAGCCATTGATGTCATGGATGAAGCCGGGGCACGGGTGCATCTGTCTAACATCCATGTCCCGAAAGAAATCCTTGACCTTGAGCAAAAAATTGAAGACATCAAGGCGCTCAAAAATCAAGTGGTCAAATCTCAAAACTTTGAAGAAGCGGCTCGTCTGCGTGACCAAGAAAAGCGCCTCATTGAGTCGCTTGAGCGCGCCAAGAGCGAGTGGGAAAAATCCACTGCCGAGAAAATTTTTGATGTGACCGAAGAAAATGTTGCCGCCGTCGTTGCCATGATGACCGGCATTCCAGTCATGAAAGTGGCTCAATCTGAAACGGAAAAACTGCTCAAAATGGCGGACACGCTCAAAGCGGAAGTCATTGGTCAGGACGAGGCAATTGAGAAAATCTCGAAAGCGATTCAGCGCACGCGCGCCGGTCTCAAAGACCCCAACCGTCCAATTGGCTCATTCATCTTTTTAGGACCGACAGGCGTGGGCAAAACGGAACTGGCTAAAGCGCTGACGCGCTACCTCTTCGATTCCGAAGAGTCACTCGTGCGCATTGATATGAGCGAGTATATGGAAAAATTCTCTGTCTCGCGTCTCGTTGGAGCGCCGCCCGGCTATGTCGGCTACGAAGAAGGCGGTCAGCTCACCGAGAAAGTGCGCCGTAAGCCCTACTCCGTGGTGCTGCTTGACGAAATCGAAAAAGCACATCCCGATGTCTTCAACATCCTTCTGCAAGTCTTAGATGATGGTATTCTTACCGACGGACTGGGTCGGCGTGTCGACTTCCGCAACACCATCATTATCATGACCTCCAACATCGGCGCCCGCGACATCAAGAACATGGGCATGGGCATGGGCATGGGCTTTACACAACCCAGCGAGAAAAGCAAATACGATAACATGAAATCCACGATTGAAGATGCACTCAAAAAAGTCTTCAATCCGGAGTTTTTGAATCGTATCGATGATGTGATTGTCTTCCATCAGCTTGAAAAAGAACATATCTATCGCATCATCGACCTCTCTGTTGAAAAACTCTTCAAGCGTGTGCGTGATATGGGCATCTCAATTGAGTTTACCAAAGCGGCAAAGGATTTCCTTGTCAATAAAGGCTATGACCAGCAGTTTGGAGCTCGCCCGTTGCGCCGCGCCTTGCAGAAGTATGTCGAAGACCCCATGGCCGAAGAAATCCTTAAGGGCAAATTCACCGAAGGCAGCGTTATCAAGATTAAATACAGCAAGAAAAACGATAACCTCGTCTTCGTAGACATCAGCAAAGAAACCGCTGACAAAGAAACAGACGAAACCGTCGAGGAAAAATAATTGCGCCCTTGCAATAGGATGAAAGTCAAAGAGCCTGTGCAAACAGGCTCTTTTGATTGGTAGCCGGCTCTATGGCTGCTGTGTCAGACATCTTCGTTTGCTGTGCCGAAGAGAGAGTCCATTGAGGATTACTCTCGGTGTGGCGCGCCACTGAAAATCGACAAGGTGATGTCCAAATCCGTCGGTAAATCAAGGCAGGTTAGCTAATAGCGTTTCCAATTCTTCTTCGGATTGCACCAAGACCTGCCGCGGTTTGCTTCCATCAGGCGGACCGACGATGCCGTATTCTTCCAACTGGTCCATGATACGAGCGGCTCGACCGAAGCCCAACTTCAATCGCCGCTGCAACAGCGATACGCTGCCTTGCTGATGCCTGACCACCAAGCGTGCCGCCTCATCAAACATTTTATCGCGCTCGGCGCTGTTGCTGGCTTCATCGTCATCGCCAAATTCACTGGTGGCTTTGCTGGCGGTTTTCATGTCTGGCGCAGGCAATGGGTAGGAAAGCTCTGCGCCTTTTTGCGAGTGGATAAATTCTGTCAGTGCCTCCACCTCTTCGGTTGACACGAAAGCATTCTGCAAGCGAATGGGCTTGGGTTGCGTAGATGGCAAGTAGAGCATATCGCCATTGCCCAAGAGTTGCTCGGCACCTACGGTATCCAAAATCGTGCGCGAGTCGACTTTGCTGGCGACTTGGTAGGCGAGGCGTGCGGGGAAATTTGCCTTAATGACGCCAGTAATCACATCTACGGACGGACGCTGCGTGGCAACCACCAGATGAATGCCGACGGCACGCGCTAATTGTGCCAAACGTGCAATCGGCTCTTCTACTTCTCGCCCAGCTGTAATCATCATATCGGCAAGCTCATCAATGACGACCACAATAAACGGTAGCGCGTCGTCAGGATACTTCTCATTAAACGCCTGCAAATTCCTTACCCCCGCTTTCGCCAAGCGCTCATAACGCACATCCATTTCTTTTTCAACGGATTTGAGCGCATACACCGCTTTGCTGGTATCGGTGATAATTTGCTCTTGCAAGTCCTGAAACTTGACCAAAAAGTGATGCTTCAGACGCTGATAGGGAAAGAGTTCAACGCGCTTAGGGTCGATGAGCAGAAACTTGACTTGCTCAGGCGAACAGAAATACAGCAGACTGGTCAAAATGGTATTGATGCCGACTGACTTGCCTGACCCAGTTGCCCCTGCCACCAACAAGTGCGGCATTTTGGTGAGGTCATCGATAAAAATTTCATTGGAAATTGTTTTTCCCAGCGCCACCGGCAGCTTGAATTTGGAGCGTTTGAACTTTTCACTATTGAGTAGAGACTTAATGCGCACAATGCGCGGCTTGGCATTAGGGATTTCTACGCCAACGGCGTTCTTGCCGGGAATTGGCGCAATGATGCGAATGCCGCGCGCAGCCATCGCCATGGCTAAGTCATCCTGCAAGGCAACAATGCGACTGACTTTCACATCTGGCGCAAGTTCCAGCTCAAACAGCGTAACTCTTGGACCGACAGTGGCTTCAATGCGTGTGATTTCAATTTTGTAGATGCGCAGTTTTTCCAACAGCTTGCGTTTATTTTCCTCAAGCTCTTCGAGCGAAACCGTATCCTGCTCTGCTTCAGGCTCAGTGAGCAAATCAATCGATGGAAATTGGTAGGTGAACTTTTCTTTGGTTTCTACTTCACGCGGTCTATCATCTAAATTCGCCTCCGCATCTTTGACCGGCGAGATGATAGTAATTTCAGGCTCAAGGACAACGGATGAATTTTCATCTGCCTTGACAGGACTTTCTCCATCAGCTTGACTTGCCGATTGACTTAAGAACTCTTCCAGCACGTTATCGATTTCTGCATCAGTTTCTTTTGCAAATGCTTTCGCCCAGTTGGTGGTGGTTCTCACGGTCATGGGATGAAACGCCTGCGCTTCCGCTTGGGCGAATTGTTTTTCAAGTTCCATGAGGCCAAACGGGGTTGTAGACTCTGCATGTTGCCAGCGGTTTTCATCTGCGTTGCTTAGCGATGGCATGTTTTGTGGCGCATTCGCTACGGTTGTTTCAGGCTGGCTCGGTGCAGGGCGCTCCATGTCTTTCGGCGCAGGGGTTTGTGGTTCTGTTTCTGCTGCGCTGACTTCAGCACGCCACGCACTTTCTCTTGCTTCAGCAACTTTTGGTGCTGATGCATCGGTTAGCGTGCTACTGAATGCTTGCGCTGCACTTGTAGGGTGCAGTTGCATGGGGGGCGTGGAAACCTGCGGCGCAGAAGTTGGCTTTGCATCGGCTTTTCCATTTGTTTCAGCGTTTTGCATTGGCTCCGATGATGGTGCGGCACAGTCTTCTTCCTCTTGCAACGCAGCGTCTTGCGCGGCTTGTCGGCGCATTTGACGAATTTGATACCACTCCTTAAACTGCAACTGTGCCTCTTGTGCCTTGTTGCGGAAAAGGTAGAGCAGACGGTCGGCGGTTTTTTGCACATCCAAGTCAATGCACAAGACCAGTGTCGCAGCCAGCAGTGCCAGCAAGATGACCCATGCACCAAAGCTACCCAGCGCCGCGGTGAGCACGGTTGCCACAAATCGACCAATTGCGCCCGACATCACTTGGCTGAAAGAAAAATGTGTTAGCCCGAACAGCGATGCCATCAGCGTAGCAAATAGCACGGCATACACTGTAGCCGATGCGGCTTTTTCATAGCTACTCCGACGAAAAAGCGCCCATCCCCAATAGCCAGCAACCAGCACCAAGATGACGGTGGGGTAACCCAACACCATCTGCACCAGAAAACCTGAAAGTTTTGCGCCAAAAAAACCCAGTGGATTGCGTAAGCGCGATACCGCGAGTTTGCCCGCTTCAGAAAAAAACTCAAAGAGGGTCACATTTTCAATGACGGAATCATCATCTGGCGAATAGGCAACGATGGCGACCAGCGAAAGGAGCGAGAGCAGCACGATGCTGGCGCCCAGAATTTCATGCTGGCGTTTGGAGAGTGCGCTTAGGAATATCGCCTCGGTCTTTTTAGCTGACTTGCGCTTCTTTGGTGCGGCACTATTTGATGGCTGAGTATTTTTCTCGATAGGCGGCATTACAATTTGAATTGTTTTGTTAAAACCGGACAGCAAGCGCCCCCTTAGAGAGGCGCTCACTGCAGTTAGCCTTCAAATTGTAATGCGATGCAATTTAATCAACGCGCTTGAATTTTTTCGTCTCGAGTTTGTGGAGGCGCAGCACATTTTCTTCCAAAATGGGCAAGGCTTGCGTGACATCGAGCTTGGCGGCAAACTCTATATCCTTTGCAAAGCCAATTGTGGTCAGGTATCGACCATGCTCGCTTTCTTTGAGTGCTGCCAGTTCATTGCCGCGGAATTTTTCGTAAAGGATGCGTGCCGCCATCGCCGAATCGGAGAGCGACATGACTTGAGCTTTCTTGTCGGCAAGTAGCTTATCGACCAGCAGTCCAGCGCAAAGAGCATCTTCCAGCGAAAAGCGATTTTCTTTGCCGGCGCAAATAATCGCCAAGTTGTATTCAATGTTTTCGGGTCTAACCAAGAATTCCTTCAGGATTGAGAGGTTGGTGAAGGCACCGACCAGCACAGTTTTAGCCGCTTTGGCTCTGAGTATGGCGCGGGTGCCGTTCGTGGTGCAAAAAATCAGTGTTTTTCCTGACACCACTTCTGCTGTATATTCTTCAGGCGAATTGCCCAAATCGAAGCCGTCAATGATTTTGCCTTGCCGTTCTCCGCAGAGCAAGGCGCGCTCGTCAGAGAGCGTTTGTGCGATTGCACGCGCTTCGACAATGTCCACACACGGGATGATTTCCTTTGCGCCATTTTGCAAGGCGGTGATGATGGTGCTGCTTGCCCGCAGAATGTCAATCACGACCGCATGCCTTTCGCGCAAATAGTCGTCATCAAACCCTTCTGGTGTAAAAAAGACGTCTATTTTCATTGAAATTCAGCAGTGATTCTTTCAAATTTTTGCTGTGGGTGTGGCGGTTTTTCGTCTTTCTTTTGAAAGAAAGGGTAGTGGAACAATGCGCGCTTCTTCTAAGCGCCCTCTCACGCTAATGTAAATCGGCGAACTTGGCTCACTGTGCGACAGCGTAACATACCCTGTGCCAATCGGTTTATTCAGTGTCGGTGAGAGCGTTCCGCTACATACTCTTCCAATCACTTCCCCACTTTGCGTCGTTATCTCAAACCCTTGCCGCGCAATCGTCCTGCCCTGCATTTCAAATCCCACAAGTTTGCGTTTTGGCGTTGCTTTTGCCATCAGGCAGGCTTGCTTGCCTTTGAATGCTGACTTTGTTAGCTTGGTTATCCAGCCCAACCCCGCTTCAATCGGATTGGTGGTGTCATCAATTTCGTGTCCGTAGAGGGCATAGCCCATCTCTAACCTTAGTGTGTCACGTGCGCCCAATCCCACAGGTTTTATCTCGAACTCTTTGCCTGCTTCGAGCACAGCGTTCCAGATCTTTTCTGCTGACTTGCTTGGCAAATACAGTTCAAAGCCATCTTCTCCCGTGTAGCCTGTGCGGGCGATGCACATCTCTACATCGGCTAATTTAGCAACACTAAATCCATAGTATGGAATTTTTGATAGCTCTAAACTTGTAAGTTTTTGCAGGGTTGCTTCAGCACATTGCCCTTGCACAGCAAGCAAGGCTTGTTCTTCCGAACGATTGCTTAGCGAAAGCGACTTTGGCAGATGCTTACTCAGCCATGAAAAATCTTTTTGAGTATTGCTTGCATTGACAATCAGCAGGTAATGCGCTGGCGAAAAACAGTAAAGCACAAGGTCGTCAATAATGCCGCCATCTGGAAAGGTCTCATGCTCTTCGTAAAGCATGGCGTTATACTGGGCGCGTCCAGATGGAAGAGCGGCTACATCGTTTGTGAGCATGTGATGCAGAAATTCCTGTGCGCCTTCGCCGATGAGTTCAAACTTTCCCATATGCGACACGTCAAAGAGTCCTACCGAGCGCCTCACGGTGTGATGCTCTTCCAGAATACTGCTATACTGCACGGGCATTTCATAGCCGCCAAACTCAACGAATTTTGCGCCTAAAGAGCAATGTATGTTGTAGAGCGGCGTATGCTTCACGGAGTGAGCTTTTATTTTCAGGAACAGGGTTCAGCAGCGAAGATAAGTAAAAAGCATAATATTCTCTGTGCTCATGGGCGCATCGCTTTCAATTGAGTTGGGTGGCAATCAGCTCCTTGAACTTAGTGATGGCGTCAGGAAGTTTGGCTGGGTTTTTGCCGCCTGCAGTTGCCAGCTGCGCTCTGCCACCGCCACCGCCTTCCACAATTTTGGCCACATCGCTAACCAACTTGCCGGCATGCAATTTCTTTTTCTGAATGAGGTCATCGGTTACCACCGCAACCAGCGAAACTTTGCCATCAATGACGCTTCCCAAGAGCGCGACACCGCTTTTGAGTTTCTGACGCGCCATTTCCGCAATGCCTTGCAATTCATCGACGCTCTGCACCCAGTCTATCTCACGAGCGACGACATCCACATCGCTGATGTGTTCGGGCGCATCGAGAATATCGTTGAGCTTATAGCGTGCGGTTTCTATGCGCAATTTTTCAATTTGTTTCTCCATGGCACGTTTTTCTTCCATGAGTTTCTTTACTCGCTCGATTGCTTCACTTTCCGACGGTGCATTGAGCAGCTGTTTCAGCGCTTGAAGTTGCGAAAACTCTGTTCGGAACAGTGCCTCGGCGGCTTTGCCGGCCACCGCTTCTATGCGCCGCACGCCCGAAGCAATGGAAGATTCGCTGACAATTTTGAAGATGCCAATTTGTCCAATGTTATCTAAATGCGTCCCGCCGCAAAATTCAATAGAAAACTCGGGAATTTCCAAGACTCTCACCCGCTCGCCATACTTGTCGCCAAAAAATGCTAACGCTCCCATTCGCTTAGCTTCTTCAAACGGCACATCTTCGTGCTTGATGGTGTGTTTGGCACTGCGAATTTGCTCATTGACAAGGCGCTCAATTTCAGCCAACTGTTCATCGCTGACTTTTTCGAAGTGACTGAAATCGAAACGCAAGCGCTCTGGCGTGACCAATGAACCTTTTTGCTGGACATGCTCGCCCAACACTTTGCGCAAAGCCGCATGGAGCAAGTGCGTTGCAGTGTGATGCACCATCGTGGCGGCGCGCCGCTCTGCATCTACACGCGCTTCCAGCTCATCTGGCAACTCCTCCAAATCAAAATCACCGGGCGTGAGCGTCCGCTGCGTCGTCTTGTCCATGATGCGGTCAATAAAATGGACGATTTTTTCGCCTTCTTTTTGCGTATCGCGCACAAAAAATTTGTATTGCGCTGACTCCAACTCGCCCGTATCACCAACCTGTCCGCCTGACTCTGCATAGAAGGGCGTTTGGTCTAAGACGATGCACAGCATGTCGGCAGTCTTGCGCACCAGCCTGACCTTTGACAGTGTGGTCAGTGTGGTGTATCCCCTAAATCGAGAGTCTTCTCCAGCCGAAAGCTGTATCCATGCCGCGCCGCCAGCCTCTTGCGACTGCACTTTCTTTTTGCGGTCTTGACGCGCCCGCTCTTTCTGGGCTTGCATTTGCTTTTCAAACCCTTGTTCATCTACGCTTAGTCCAATTTCCTGTGCCATCAGGCGTGTGAGGTCGAGCGGGAAGCCGTAGGTATCGTAGAGTTTGAAGGCATCTTCGCCTGAAATCACCTTTGAGCGTTTGGCTTTTTGCGCAAACTCATTGAAAATCTCAATGCCGCGGTCGAGCGTGAGCAGGAAGTTTTCTTCTTCGGCACGAATGATTTGCTCGATTGCCGAGCGGCGTTCAACCAGTTCTGGGAACACCTCGCCCATGGTTTGCGAGAGTGTTGCCACCAGCTTGTAGAGCACGGGTTCATGCTGACCGAGTTTTCTTGAGTAGCGCACAGCGCGGCGCAAAATTCGCCGTAAGACGTAACCGCGTCCTTCGTTGGAAGGCGTGGCGCCATCGGCGATAGCAAAGCTAAGCGTGCGGATGTGGTCTGCCAGCACACGCATGGCAATGTCGGTTTCGCTCTCCAAGCGCCCGCCGTAAGCAATGCCAGTCAGCTCCGTAATTTTCTCCAGTAGCGGTGCAAAGATGTCTGAATCGTAGTTGGAGGTCTTGCCCTGTAGCACTGCCGTGATGCGCTCAAAGCCCATGCCAGTATCGACATGTTTGGCAGGGAGCGGCTCAAGCTCGCCTTGGCTATTGCGGTTGAACTGAATGAAGACCAAATTCCAAATCTCAATGACTTGTGGTGAGCCCGCATTGACCAGCCGTCCGCCGCTCTTGTCGGCTGTTAGGTCAATATGCACTTCAGAGCACGGTCCGCATGGTCCTGTCTCACCCATTTCCCAGAAGTTATCCTTCTTGCCATGCTTCTGAATGTGTGACGGGTCTATGTCGGTTACGGTTTTCCATAGCTCGTAGGCTTCGTCGTCATCTTGGAAAACTGTGGCGTAGAGCCTGTCTTTTGGCAGTTGCCAGACATCGGTGAGCAATTCCCATGCCCATGCAATGGCTTCTTTTTTGTAGTAATCTCCAAACGACCAATTGCCGAGCATTTCAAAAAAGGTGTGATGATAGGTGTCTTTGCCGACATCTTCGAGGTCGTTGTGTTTGCCCGAAGCGCGGATACATTTTTGCGTGTTGGCAGCGCGGGTATAGGGGCGCGACCCTGTGCCGAGAAAGACATCCTTAAACTGGTTCATGCCAGCGTTGGTAAAAAGCAGAGTCGGGTCATCTGCGGGTACCACGGGCGCCGAACGCACAATCTCATGCCCCTTTGACTTGAAAAAATCTAAAAATGACTGACGAATTTCGCGCGATGTCATGGCTCGTTTTTAGCTAAAGATTCAAAGCACAAAATATACGGATGAAATTGCTCGCTGAAAAAGTGTAAATTTATGCCTTTGCAACTTGCCGTTGAACGGCAAAGTGCTTACGGAAGTAACTTTAACATTTCAGTTGTAGCAATATGGAAAGTGACTCCCGCTATGCAGCCACGCAGTATTATCTGCGTCAAGCTTGGCCTTTCGGTCGGAAAGTTACCTTGTTTCTGGTCTCGGTTTTAGCTGGATTTCTTGCGGTGGCGCTTATGCCTGCTGGCGCATTGAGCAAGCCGGCGCTTTACACGCTGTTTATGCTGGTCGTGGCCGTCTCGCTCTGGATTACCGAAGCCGTTCCACCATTTGCGGTCGGAATTTTGATTATGGCATTTTTGGTCTTTGCGATGGGTAGCTTAAGAGCTGAGGGCGAACCGGTCGATGTGATGCAGTATGTCAATACCTGGTCGAGTCCCGTGATTTGGCTCATGCTAAGTGGGTTTTTCATCTCGGAAGGATTGCAGCGCACGGGCTTGGGCAGGATGCTTTTTAGTGCGGCACTTAAGTCTTTTGGCTGCCGTGCGCCACGCCTGCTGATGGGCATCATGTTGATAACTGCCGTTCTTTCAGCTATCATGTCCAACACGGCAACGACTGCCATGATGATTGCCGCAATTTTGCCCTTTCTGCAGAAATGCCAGAAGGGCAATCCGCTTGCTACCGATTTGCTGCTTGGCATTCCAGCCGCTGCAGCTGTTGGCGGCATGATAACCATCATCGGCTCACCGCCCAATGCCATTACGGTTGGGATGCTGGCTACAAATGGCGTTCATGTCAGCTTTGTGGAATGGATGCTCTACGGTCTGCCCATTGCGGTGCTGTTTTTGGGTGCATCGTGGTTTTTGCTGTCGCGCTCATTAGTCAATCAGACGATTGAAGTTACTCTGCCAGAGCCGACCAACAGCGAGCATGCAAAACTCATGCGCACCCCACGGCTCATTGTCGGTCTGACTTTGGTGGTTACATTGCTGCTATGGATGACATCGACGCTGCACAAAATTCACGTTGCCGCAGTTGGTGCAATTCCGATTGTTGTGCTCACCATGAGCGGCATTATTCGGGCAAAAGATTTGCGTGCCCTGCCTTGGGATAGCCTGATGCTGGTCGCAGGTGGACTGTCGCTTGGTCTGGCGATTGAGAAATCTGGCTTGGCACAGTCTGCTGCAAGCGTATTGCGCCTACAAGACACCAATCCCTACTTGGTTATCCTTTTGCTTGGCTATGTGACGACCCTCGTCTCAAATGTGATGAGCAATACGGCAGCGACCAGTGTCTTAATTCCTGTTGGCGCCTTGATAGCGCCCGATTATCTGCTTCAAACCGGTATGGTGATTGGACTTTGCGCCTCCACAGCGTTACTCTTGCCAGTATCTACTCCGCCTAATGCAATTGCCTTCGGCACTGGGCTCTTAGAGCAGCAAGATTTTAGCCGCTTAGGAGGTTTTTTTGCAATATGCGCTCCGCCTGTCATTACCCTGTGGGTGATGCTCATCTCATGAAGAGGGCGAAGTCCGCACCGTCACTTGCTTCAGCGCTTGGGAAACCGTTTTGAGCAAGGCTTCCGCTCGGAACGGCTTGTTAATCGAGCCCTGAATGCCTAACTGGCTTAGCTTTGCCGCCTTTTCTTCATTCATCAAGCCTGTCATCGCCACTACTGGAATGCTTGGGTTAATGGAGCGAATAGCATGTATGCACGCAATGCCATCCATAACAGGCATCATTAAATCGGTCAAGAGCAGGTGAATTTCATGCTGATGTTGCGCAAACAGGGCTACGGCTTCTGCGCCATTTTTGGCCGTGAGCACATTGTAGCCCATGCTCAAAAGAATAGCAGATGTGACCTCTCGCACCGCCAGCTCATCTTCGACCAGCAAAATCCCTTCGCCGCAGCCAAACATGGTTTCCAGCGGCTCATCCATCTGCTCACTTTGCTCGGATTTTGTGGCTGGGAAATACAGCATGAAGGCAGTGCCTTTGCCAACTTCGGTTTTTACATCAATGAAGCCACCATGGCTATTCATGACGGAATAGACCACCGATAGCCCAAGTCCTGTGCCTTTGCCGACTTCTTTGGTGGTAAAAAATGGCTCAAAGATTTTATCCAACACTTCAGGTGGGATGCCTGTGCCAGTATCGCTGACGGTCAGCCGCACATATTCGCCCTCTTTTGCATTGATATGAAACGGCTTTTGCGCGGCGGTAATCTCTACATTTTCCAGCTTGATGGTCAACCTTCCGCCATTGGGCATGGCATCACGTGCATTCACACACAGATTCAATAGCGCTTGGTAAATTTTGGTCGTCTCGCCAAGTATCATCCACAGCGTGCTTGGCACTTCAAGCTCAATCTCAATTTCTTTCGGGAAAACTTGCGAGATAAAGCGATAGGCTTCTTCAGCCAATTTGCCAAGGTTTAAGACGGCTCGCTCACCGCTTTCGCCGCGTGCAAAACTGAGAATTTGTTTCATCAACTCTTTGCCGCGTTCCGCACTTTGCTCCAGCAGCGACACCCAACGCTGGATTTGCTCATCGGAACTCTTTGCACGTATCAAGACCAAGCTCGATAGAATCGGGGCTAACACATTGTTCATGTCGTGCGCAATCCCACTTGCCAGTAGCCCAATGCTATCCATTCTCTGGTTGCGCAGCATCTGGCTTTCCAAGTTTTTCTTTTCAGTAATGTCTGTGTTGACCATGAGAATCTTATCGGCTTCTCCACTTTCATTTGGCACAATCGTGCAGCGGCTCTCGACAATAATCGTTTTGCCGTCTTTTGTGCGCTGGTGCAACTCTCCCATCCAACTGCCTTTTTCCAAAATCGTCCGATTGATTTCGTCATACCGAGCAAGGTCAGACTCGGCATATAACTCGTGTTTGATATTTTTCCCCAGCACCTCTTCTTTTGTCCACCCATAAATGCGCTGTGCGCTCTCGTTCCAATACAGTGTGCGTCCTTCAAGGTCTTGCAGGATAACTGCATCATGCGTGATGTCAAGCAATGCCGCTTGCTCACGCAGTTTTTCCTCCATGATTTTTCGGTCGGTAATGTCGATGCCGACGCACACTGCGGCTTTGCCCTGTTGATACTTTTGTGCCACAATCAGATGATGAAAGCGCCGACCGTGAATCACCACGGAATCTTCCATGATGTTGCCTTGGTAGGGTGAGGCAAAGAGCTGTTTGAGAAAATTGTAAAATCTCGGGTTCATGAAGCCCACTTTCTTGCCGATGTAGTCTTTGGGGCTTCCACCCAGTGTAGCGGCCAAGTATTGATTCAGTCCCAAATATGTCAGGTTAGAATCTACCCACGAGACAAAGCCGGGCAAGGCATCTAAGACGGCTTGAAACTGCTCCTTTGCTTCGGCGAGTTCTTCTTCGGCATATTTTCGCTCCAACGCCATGGAGACGGATGCAACCGTTACTTTCAGAAATCCCAGCGTTTCTTCATCCCACAACTCCGCTGACGTATGTTTTTCCGCCCCAATAATCCCATAGAACTTGCCACTAACAAACACTGGCAAAAGTAAGACCGCTTGTGCTCCCTTTGCGACAAAAAGTGCAGACTCTTCTGCCGATAACTCTTCGGCACGAAACATGAGCGGAGTATTGGTGCTGAGTGTTTGCTTGATGGGTTCAAGCCTCTCGCTGAATGGGACGTTTTCCAGTTGCGGGTTGCCCAGCTGTGCCATTCGGGTCTCGGCGCACCACTCGGCAATCAGGCTTGTGCGCCACGCCCCATCGCTATCCACTTGATTTTTGAAGACGCTCACGCGTTCGGCATCGGCAAGTGTTCCAAAGCGCTGCAAAAGTGGCTGACAGTTGTTTCGGTTCAGGTTGCGCTCTGCAAGCAAAATCTGGTCGATTTCAACCATTGTGACCAATTTGCTCTCTCGCGTGTGTAGGCTCGGCGGTTTTGCTGGAATTCGGTGCAGCATGGCTGTCGGAGTTTGATTTGCTTAACTTACATCTTCTTCATCCTGCAAGTATTGCTTGCCGTCACATCTCTCGGAAGACGCTCGCTGGTTGGTCTCATCTGTTTCATCATGTTCTCGTGTTATTTTTGATGCGCTTGAAGGGTCAGGCTACCGCTACACACTTGGGTCAGCATGTCGATTGCGATAGGTTCGCCTCGCTGTGCATCTCGCATTCGGTTTGAATCACACGCAAACAGGTTGCTATATGTCACCAACATCTTTCCGTTTTGTTCTTTTCCTCCTGACAAGCGCTTTGCTATGGCACAGCACAGGTTTTGCCCAACCGTTTCGTGAAATTAGCAAACAAACCTTCGTGGTTAAATCCGACACCATCGTCCGCGGCGATACCACCGCTGTCATTCAAACTTTAGAGGTACGCCAGTATCTGATGCGTGCCTTAGCGCCGCCCAATT
>Ga0308414_1000637_pt1 | contig 22519 bp, 25 predicted proteins | sample HotsprSampleOS50_FD_205667 | JGI IMG/M metagenome (GOLD analysis project Ga0308414, IMG submission 205667) | Hot spring phototrophic mat microbial communities from Octopus Spring, Yellowstone National Park, Wyoming, United States - 20090730_OS50 ...
TCTCAGAGAGACACAGGATGGATACAAATATACACTACAAACCATCAGGAAGTATATGACCATTTGTTTATTGCATACAGGATTGCTGAAAAAGTATTATTACCAGTCATGGTTATACAGGATGCTTTCTTTCTTTCTCACACAATATCTGACCTTACAATAGAGGATGATCAAAAAATAAAAAGATTTATTCAAGAAAAAAAAGAACTGCCGTTTGGTATAGACTTTAGTAACCCAAGGTCAATAGGAAGTTTATCCGACCCAAGTAATTATATGGAGTTTAGAAAAAAAATTCAGGATGCATTTGAAAACTCAGAAAATGAGATAGAAAACATATACAAGGAGTTTGAAGAAACATTTGGAAGGCATTATGAAGTCTACGAAGACTACAGAGCAGAAGATGCTGAATACATAATAGCAACAAGCGGTACACTATTTGAAAACTCTTGTATTACTGTAGACTCCCTAAGAAGTAATGGAATAAAAGCAGGTAGTTTAAAAATAAGATTTTTAAGACCATTTTTCAAAAAAAACCTTATAGAAAAGATAAGAGGTAAGACAACAATTGTGATAGACAGGAACTATTCTTTTGGTAAAGGGGGGGTATTTGCAGAAGAGATAAGAACAGTATATAATGATAATGTATACTCAGTAATAGCAGGACTTGGTGGAAGAGATGTACCACCTAAAACAATAGAAGAAATAGTTAAAAAGACACTAAAAGAAAAAAAAGACTATTGGGAGATGAATGTATATGTATGAAACAAAAATAAATAAAGGACACTTGGCATGTGCAGGTTGTGGGGCAACCATAGCAATGGGCCTTGCATCAAGCATGTTTCCAGAAAAGTCTGTTGTTGTAATACCTGCTTCTTGTTGGTCTGTAATAGTAGGACCTCTCCCATACAGGACTTTAAATGTACCATCAGTACATACTGCTTTTGCATGTGCTCCTGCAGTTGCCACAGGTATACACTATGGACTTGAAAAAAAACACAAAGACTATAGGGTAATTGTATGGGCAGGTGATGGAAGCAGTTTTGATATAGGAATACAATCACTATCAGGTGCACTTGAGAGGGGTTTACCTTTTACATACATATGCTATGATAATGAAGCATATATGAATACAGGGATACAAAGGTCATCAGCAACACCAATATATTCAATAACAACCACAACTCCAGAAAATGCTATAAAAAATGAGAGAAAGAAGAACTTCCTTGAGATAGCAATATCACACAACATAGAATATGCAGCAACTGCAACAGTAGCATTTCCTGAAGACTTAAAGAACAAGGTAAAAAAGGCTGTATCAACAAAAGGACCATCTGTAATACATATTTTTTCTCCATGCCCTACAGGACAAGGTTTTAAAGAAATGGATAGCATAAAGGTATCAAGACTTGCAGCACTATCAGGTTTTTTCCCTCTATATGAATATGAAAATGAAAAATACACAATAAACATAGAACCTGACTTTAATAGGCTCGAAGACTATTTAAAAATACAAAAGAGGTTTAGTTCAATTACTGATAAACAGATTGAAGAAATAAGAGAGGTAATAAAAAAAGATTTTGACAAGTTAAGAAAAAAAGTGTTATTAACTTTAAATAATTAAAAAAGAGGAATGATAAATGACTGTTGAGTTATCAAATGAGACACTTGAAAAACTTGCCACACTAATATCATCAAGGTCAAGCATAACCGAGATAATTATAGCACTTATTCCAATAGTAGGGATAATTGGTGGTTGCTTTATTTTTTTCTCAATATTTCTTTTTTACTATAAACAAAGGGTCTTGATAATAAAATCAGGGAATTACAAACCTTTTAAACCTAATTGGAACCTAATACTCTTACTCGCTGGAATGATGAATATTGCTGTTGGGATTGCAATAACAATTGTTTTTATAATAAACAAGGCATATGGTTATGAGTTATTGGGTGGACTAATTCCATTTTTAGTGGGGGTTGCTATTATATTTACATATATAATTAGTAACAAGGTAAATAGTGGAAGAGAAAATAATAAATGAGATTAAAAACAATGACTTTACAAACATTGAAGAGATTATAAAAATGTATAGCCCTTTAGGTTTTAGAATACTACTTAATTTCACAGGCTCACCCATAGAAGCAGAAGAGATATTGCAAGACATATGGGTACACATATACGATAAAATAGGGTCTATAAAAGAGCCTCAAAAGTTTAAATACTGGTTTTTAAGTGTTGTATATAATAGAATAAAAAACCATAAGTTCAGAAAAAACGAAGAGCTTAACGAAAATATACCTTATGAGAATAACCCATATATTGATAAGGATATAGAAAAAAAGATAACAAAGATAGTAAAAGAGATGGACATAAAATACCAGATGCCAATAGTACTCTTTTATTTTGAGAACTTAAGTTATAATGAGATAAGCCAGGTTTTAAATAAAAATGTAAATACTATAAAGTCTCTTATAAAAAGAGGTAAGGAAATAATAAAAGAAAAACTTATTGAAGAAGGTATAAAATGGAAAGATTAGATAACATCCTTTTTTCTATTGGCGAAAAACAAAAAGAAAACATAAAACTAGATTCTGAATTTTATGAAAAGACAATGCTTGCTATAAAGAAAAAAAAGAAAGAGTTTTTCTCAATCTCAGGTTTAGTCTTTGCTGTATTTATAATGATCACATATATAAGCGGAGTATTATTAACCTCAATAAACAATAAAATCTACAACGTTCTTTCAATATATATATTTTTGGTAACATCATTCTTCACAATATCTTTTACAATATTCTGGCTTATAAGTAATGAGAGGTTTGTTACAAAATTTTTAGATAAAATTTTTAAAAGAAATATTGTTGAAGACGTTATCAATCAAAAGGGAAAGTGTTTTTTTAGTTAAAAATCTGTAAAGATTTAAGGTTAAAAACTTCATAAAATTGGAATTAAGAGACACTTTTTATTTGAAATTATTTTTCAACTTTTTTCAACTATAAAATAATTTAATTTATCAAACTTAGGAGATTGCTTAAGACAAAAATATTTTAACAGTTTTTTCCTCTTTTTCAGATTAAAAATACAAGAAATTTACATTAAAAGTGGGTTTTATAGGTCTTAAAAATGTTCTTTAGAAAAAATTGGGATAGTTGAAAATTTTCAAGTAATTTAAAGTAGTTTAAAATAAAAGAGATAGAGAAAAATGACATTTAATAAATAAAGAAGTGTATAATTAAAGTTTTGATATTCAGTTATGTAATAAATGAAATTAAATATATTAAAAATTCATCATTGTGGACTATAAATCTAGGATTAAATATTTTTTAAAAATTAGATAAAACATATGAAAGACCCATAAATTTTCTTTACAGATTCTTAAATAATTTTCTCTTAATTTTTCTTGGTATAAACAAGTTTTCAAGATTTTTTAATCATCAATTACTCAAACCTAAACTCAGTCCTTCTATTCTTAGACCTTCCCTCTTCAGTATCATTAGATGCTATAGGCCTTGACTCTCCATAGCCTTCTGACTTAAGCCTTTCAGGTGAGATACCATTCTTTATAAGATACTCAACAACAGCATCAGCCCTTCTCTCTGAAAGTTTCTGGTTGTATTTTTCATCACCAACAGAGTCAGTATGTCCCATAACAACAAGTTTAATAGATGGATTTGACTTCATTATATCAAGTACTTTAGATAGAATATCAATCGATTCCTTTTTAAGATATGCACTGTTAAACTCAAAATTTATATTATCAACAATATATGTCTTATTAATCTCAATCTTATCTAATATAACCTCTTTTGCATTATCTTTTTTATCAAAAAATACTTTCTTTGGCAAGTAACCATCTGATGAAACAACAACTTCAACACCCTCAGAATCTGGTATTTTTATAGTATCATTAACAACTTTTTGTTTACTATGATAAACAACTCTATCACCCTCTCTCTTAATAACATCAACAAAAGAATCTATCTTATTTCCCCTATCATTCTTTACATCAATTTTTACTACTCTTTCCTTTATCTTTTCTTCCTCTAATTTTCTTTTCTCTTCCACAACTTTTTTCTCTTCCACAACATCAGTATTAAAACCATCTCCCCCATCAACAATCCTGTTATATCCTGTTGCCCCTATTGAATAAACGTAATTACCAGAAGCAACTATAATATTACCTCTATAAGCACAAGGTTGTGAGACAGCACCTGGAAAAACAGTCTTAAAACTCCATAAAACATCTTTTGTCTCAAAGTTTATTGCCTTGATAACAGTATATGGAGTTGGAAACTCAGGTACAAATTCATTATAAGCAACATATAATATATTCCTTATAGTAACAAAATAAGGTGAAGACTTTTCTTTAACAGCAACAGTATCAATAATTCTACCATCATCAGGAGAAACAACAGCAATATCTTGATTATCAATTGAAAAAAGTATAGACCTATCAGTAAAACTAAGTGGGGATGTGATTATCCTCCCGTAACTTTTTTTCCAAACAATAGAGCCAGTTTTTATATCAAGACAGTACAAAGAATCAGAAACAGGAATAAAAACATAAGACTTATAAGTTACAGGTGGGTATATCTTAAAAGGCTTATCAAGACTAATTTCCCATAATTTATTACCATTCTTAGAAGAAAATGCTAAAACTTTATATTCGTTAGACCTATAGTCTCTTGACTGAGTAAAAATAATATCATCGTAGTAAGATGGGAAAGCATCATAACTTGAAACCTTAAAGTCCCAGACAGAGTGTCCATTATTCAGGTCTCTTGTAATAAAAACATCTCTCGAACCATAAAATACCTTATCTCCTACAATAATAGGATCTGAATAAATACCCGATAACATAGGTTTATATCCAACCTTGCTATAGTCTTTAGTGTTAAGGTCTATTGCTGCCCTTGCCCAAATGAAAGAACCATCATTTTTATTAATCGCATAAATAGCAACACCATTAGTTATTATTAAGAGATCATTCTTGATTAGTGGATACTTAATCTTATAACTTGCGTCAGTTTTTCTAAAACTGGATGATACCTTTTTTAAGTCTACTTTCCATATCAATCTACCACTGTCAGCATCAAGACAATAAACATAACCCTCTATCCCAATAAAATAGACCCTGCCATCAGAGGCAATAGCATTAAAAACCTGTTGACTTGCCTGAAAAAGCCATTTTAAGTAATTAGTCTTAACAATTATCTCATCATTATTTCCGGTAAAATATAGATTTCCCTTATAAACAGGCCAGTCTTCTGAATATAAAAATGAGCATATAAAAAACAAAAAAACAAATTTTTTCATATTTTATAGTCTAATTAAGTAAATTAATTCAATACCCTAAAAAGTCTCGTATTACATCAGCTATGGGCTTAGGATTAGAAAAAACAAACGTGTGTTTTCCCTCAATCTCAACAATTCTTATATTCCTGTTAACCTGTTTAATAAGAGTAACTATTCTATTGTTTATTATTTCACTATCTTTAGCCTTTACCAAGAGTAAAGGTATTGATATTTTGGCAAAGTCTAACCACAACTCCCTGTCTCTTCTTATCATTCCCAATACTGTTGGTGGTGCTATGTTTTTATCAAACCTTAATCTATAACCTTTTTCAGTCTCAACCATACAATAATTAGCCATATAGTCACTAAGTCTATCAATCTTTGCCTTGTTATAAAACCTTATTATACTATCCCTGTTCTTAAAAAACTTTGGCCTTACAACATTAGCCATCATTATTGTAAATAGACCCTTAGTAGATATAGATGGTGCACTATCAATTATTATAAGTTTATTTAAAGTATCAGAGTATCGTGCTGCATATGCTATCCCAAACTGCCCGCCTAAAGAATAACCTATATAACTAAACTTTTCCTTTATAACAGACTTATAAAACTCGTAAAAGTCATTAGAAATTGCATTAGGAGTATAACTATCATAATAGGTATTACCGTTATCGGACCTTCCATGTCCCTTTAGGTCAATAGAGTATATATGAAAATAGTCTTTTAAAAAAGAGATTATGCCCAAAAAGCAGTGAGATTCAACCATTATCCCATGGACCATTAAGACTTTAGGTCTTCCAGTATTAGGAATCTCTATATAATGATACTTACACCCGTTTAATACTATGTCTTTCTCTTCAAGCCTTACATCACTTGCTACCATAAACACTCTCCTCCATCTTTGACCCAACATTATCTTTCTTTTCCTCATTAATAAAACTTAAAAACCTAAGGTGAATATCTTCACCCTCAGTCTTTATATATGAAGACTTAATAAGATATGGCTTATTAAGGTCAATTCCTCCTCCAAAACTCCTATTTTCTTCAAAGAAAAACAGTTTTATTTTTTTATCCTCAAAACCCTTTGCATAGCCCTCAAGCATTACATAACTTAAGTCAGCAGCTATAGCACTTTGAATCTTTTTATTAGACTCATTATCAAACGCAACAAAGTAAATTTTTATATTTTCCTTGATCTCTTGTCCTGTTTTTAATTTTTCTAAGAAGTCTGAAAACTCAATATCGCTAAGTTTTTGAACAATTTGAACAGATACATTCACATCTTTTACCTTGTTATTATCTTTATCCCATTCTTTCTTTATCACACTTATAACATAAGAATCATCTCTCTCCTCAACATCAAAGATGAGAAATGGATAAAATATATGTGAATTAAACTCATCCCTCTTATAGTTCTCAACCCTTTTTATCTTCTCTCCATCACCATAAAAAACCTTTGAGTAATTATTATATTCTCTCCTGTCCTTTGCCCCTATAAGTGAAAGTTTAAAAGAATCATCAATCTTGAATGCAAAGCTGGTATCTGTTAAAACCTTTGAATAGTATTTAAAATTACTGGCCCCACTTGGCAACTCATCAGTCTCTAAAAAAATAACATTCTTATATTTACACGAAACTAAAAATGATATAATTAGAAAACTTAGAAATAATCGTTTCATAGAACATCTCCTATCCAAACTTATTCAATCAAAGACCATTTTTTAAAATTTACAAAAATAAATTTTAACAATAAACAAAATTAAAGTTTAATCTATATTAAAAAATGGTAATTAGTTAAATATTGATTCAGGTTTAATATTTTATGGTCTATTATCTTTAATTTATGCAGTAAAAGTTCTTAATCCATTAAAATTGGAATATTTATTTTTCAGAAGAAAAACTATTTTTTGTTTCTTTTTTAAGACCTCAAAATAAAAGGGGTAATAGATGTTTTTATTAAATACTGTATTTATATAACTAAAAAAGACTACAAAAAATAAAAGTTTTCAATAAAGTTAATTTTAATTTAAAATTTTTTAAATAAATTTTATAAAATTAATGTTATATACTCTATTTGAACTTTTTTAAACGTTTACTACTTTATTCCGAAAATATAGCCAATACAATTTATTTAATATAATCCGAATATATTAATTCAAAAAGAAGAAAAAATGGAACTAAAAAATATAATAGATGAAATACTAAATAAGGTAAAGATATCAGAGATAATAGGAAAGTATATTGATATTAAACAAAAAGGTTCAAACTATTTTGCCCTATGCCCATTCCACAATGAGAAAACACCTTCATTTTCAATAAATGACGAAAAAAAGATATTCAAGTGTTTTGGCTGTGGAAAAACAGGAAATGCTATAACATTTCTTATGGAGTATAAAGGACTTAATTTTAATCAAGCCCTAAGAGAGATAGCAACATATGCAAACATTGACCTAGGTAAAATAGGATTCAATAAGTTTAAAAAACATATGGAGCTGAAAGAAAAGATTGCAGAAATAAATAATAAAATAGCATATGAGTATTATCAGTCATTGATTAAAAATGAAAAAGCATTAAAGTATGTAAAGGAAGAAAGAAAGATTAACAGTGAAACTATAAACAGGTTTATCATAGGATATGCACCCGACTATGATATAATATCTAACAAGTTTAAGGGAGTAAAAGACTTAATAGAAACTGGGGCAGTTTATACAAAAAATGGCAAGACAATAGACAGATTCAAAAATAAAATAATATTTCCAATATTTGATATAGATAATAGTATAATAGCATTTGGTTCAAGAGTATTGGATGATTCAAAGCCAAAATATGTTAACTCATCTGAGACAAAAATATTTAAAAAGAGACAAACATTATATGGCTTAAACTTTGCAATAGAGTCATTGAAAGAGACAAGAAGTATATATATAGTCGAGGGATACTTTGACCTTATAATGATGCATCAAGCAGGAATAAAAAACTCAGTTGCAACCTTAGGTACTGCTCTAAGTAGTGAGCACATAAAAACACTAAAAAAATATGTTGATAAAATAATCCTTCTATTTGACGGTGATGAGGCAGGATACAAGGCAACAGTTAATGGGATAAAAACATGTGTTGAAAACGATATTGACTCATATGTAGTAATACTACCTTACGGATTAGACCCTTTTGACTTTATAGTACAAAGAGGTATTGATGAACTTAGAGACTTATTAAACAATAAAGTAATAAGATGGGAAGATTTTTTAATTGAACCTATAATAAAAACAAATGCAGTAATAGAAAAGAAAAAAAGAGTAATAGAAATACTTAATATGATAAAAGACATAAATGAAATAACAAAGTCAATGATAATAAAAAAGATATCAGATATAACTGGAATAAGCAAGGAAAAGATGAATGATTATATAAAAAAAGCTTCTGGAAAAGGAAAAGAAAAAACTATAAAAAAAGAAGAGAAAAATGACCCAATAAAAGACTCGGAATTAGAATTAATATCAATACTAATAAACAATCCGCAACTATATTTAGAAAACAATGATAAGATAAATGAAACAATATTTGAAGATGATAAAACTTTACAAATATTTCAACACTTCAAAACTTCTTTTTTAGATGGCATTTTCAGATTAGAAATATTTATCTCTTTACTTGGTGAATTAAAAGACATAATAGAGAAAAAAATAGGAGAAAAAAGATATACAATAGATCCTGAAAAACAATTAAAAGACACTTATACATTTTTAAGAATAATGAAAATAAAAAAAAGAAAAGAGATAATAAAGTATAAAATAAAGAATATTGATTCAAAAGATGAAGAATCATTAAGAAAATTAAATTATGAATTATACTTATTATCAAAAGAAGAAAATGAAATAAAGAAAAAGTCTAATCTATTGTCCTTTTAATGTCTCTTATAGAAATAAATATTTTGGAGTCATCCCTCTTTAACTCAAGGTTAAATAAACGTATAAATCTTTCTCTTTCCTCGTCGGATATATCAAACTCACAAGAAACTTCTTTTCCACCAACTCTTATAACCTTTCCAGGAATAACCATAACCTCATCTGCAAGTAAAAACTTAAATAATAACGGTTCGTTCTCATATAGAACAGTATCAGCATAAAAGCCTATACCAAAACTACTTATGTTAAATGCTTTTCCCTTATAAAGACCTGGTTTATCTTTTATCTTATATTCAAACTCAAACTCAGCTAATAATCTTTCAACACCTCTCCTGTTAAGCCTTTCTTTTATTATACGAAGATTTTTCTCAATATCATCCTTTTTCATACTTCAAAAAATCCTTCTTTCTTTTTATAGTCTATATAAAGCCTTCCCTTATCCAATAAGGTTGAAACACCTATAATAGGAGGGGCATCATTTGTTTTAGAAAGATAGGCTATTATATTTAAATTACATGAATTACCTTGATCATCTATCATAGCAATAGATACCCTACCTATTTTACAAGGAAGGCTACATAATAAATTGCTCTTTACACCCATAAACAGAGAATCAGAGACATACTCATATTCAGCATTTTCCCATAAATACTTAGGTAATAAACTTGTATGTGCTCCAGTATCAATCATAGCAGGAAATGGAAAAGACCATTTTTTATCAATATTTAAGACTCTTATATTTGTGTAAACCTTTACAATCTCATCTTCTACTTCTTTAGAAAGTAATCTTTTCTTAACTTCAAACCAAAAATTAACTTTCATTTTATCTTCTCTTTTTTTATTCTAAAAAATACAGTTAGAATTAACCAAAAAATGTATAAAACACTCTTCTATATCAAGTCCATTCTTATTAACAATTTCTTTTATATCATTTGGATTTGGAGAAAAAGCAACAACAGATCCATTATGAATTAAAACCCAATTACCTTCATATTTTGATAACTTTGACCTATTTTCCCTAAACCATGCAAGATTTTTTAAATATTCCTTAGATAACAATATTTCATTACCAGGCTTTACTCCCATATGTTCTCACCCTTTTTAAGCATAATAACAGGTTGCTTACCCTCTCTCTCTGCAGCAATAGTATTATAACTTATTAATACTGGATATAAATATAGCAAAATGTATTCCTTTTTTTTGCCTAATACATCAATATTAGCTAAAAAAGGTGATTTTTTCTTAAAAAGTTGTAGAGCATTATCCCATGTTTCCTTATCCTCATAGTCTATTACTCTTATATTTCCCTCAATAACTATCTCCTTGCTTTCCGAAGCTGTAACTCCTTCTTTTATAAGTGCAAAAACAACTTTATCATTATCCTTTAAACTCAATTCTTCAGTAAACCTAGTCATCATAAAAGTACCACCCTTAGGCTCAACAACAAAATAAACACTTTTAGAGAATACCTTCTTATCAACAACAAAAGATAAAACACCTAAAAGGCTTGTTGCAAGTTCTCTATAAACTTCTTTCTTTAAACTTAAAACATCTTCCATTTTTTTCCCCTCATTTTTGTCTTGCATCTCTTTAATTTTAAGTATTTTTTCCTCTAAAGCCTCTAACTCTACTCCAAGTTCTCTCTCTATATCAAATATACTATATTCGGATTTATTTTCAACATATTTTAGAAACATATCTATTTTACTAATCAAAAAAGTAGGGATCTTATCTCGTATAGAATCAGTCTCCAATATAAGATTCTTAAAACTATCTATCCTTTCATCAGAAAAACTTTTATGATGTTTTATATGATAAAGAATATAAAAAATAGTAGATAATGCTAAGATAAGTACAAAAAAAATCATAAAATATTCACTATCTAGCAATACTTATCTCCGACATAATAGATTTTTTAAAATTAGATTCAAGGTCTTTTTCTTTTGGATTTATTTCATCTAAAAAATTTAAATAAACTCTAACCCTTGGGTCAAATAAAAAACTATTTTTTGGAGCAAACTTATATGCATTTTTTATAACAACAGGAATTATAGGAACAGCAGAGACCTTAGCCATAAAAAAAGCCCCTTTTTTAAATGGTAATAGTTCCCCATTTTTACTCCTAGTTCCCTCTGGGAATATAGCAATTGATATTCCACTTTTAACCTCATTTATAGCTTTTTTAAGTGAGGTCATTGCATTTTTTGAGTCTTCTCTCTCAACAAATATATGCCCCATCATATACATTGCCCAGCCAAGAAAAGGAATATTAAGAAGGCTTTTCTTTGCTATCCACCTAAAACCTACAGGTATATAGGAGTAATAAAGATAAATATCAATAGAACTTTGATGATTACCAGCAAAAATATATTTTTTAGTTTTGTCAATTTTACACTTAAAATTAACTTCATGCCTTATAAAACCACAAAAAAGTATAGTTTTACCCCATACTTTGCCTATATAGTGTAAAAATAACACTCTTACATTTTTAAAAGGTAAAAGAATAAAACCAAAAACAAGAACTAAAATAGAAAATAAAACAGTAAAAAAAGTTTTTATAACATGAAAATAAGTACTGTATAATAGTTTTATAATCATATCTTAGCCTCTTTCATTAAAAAATAATGCATCCCTTTAATAATAAGATATGGATCATTAATATCAAAAATTTTATAAAAAAATTTTGACCACCCCCCTGTCCCAAAAAACTTAATATCAGGATAGATCTCTCTTATATTCCTCATAATCCCTTTTATTCCCTCAATATTTAGATTATAAACCCCATTTCTTATACTATCTATAGTACTTAAACCAAGATTAAAATCAAGACAATCTCTTAACTCCACTAGTGGAAGTCTTGAAGTGTAGTCATGTAGTGACTTAAACATAGTCCCAACACCAGGAATAATAAAACCACCACTATACTCTTTTTTATAATTAACAACGGAAAAAGTTGTTGCTGTCCCCATATCTATAACACAAAAGGGCAAAAAGTCATAAGACAAAGCACCAAGACACGTGGTAACTCTGTCAGAGCCTATGTTTGAAGAATATAAAGAAAAGTCAATTGAATTAACATTCTTGTCTATCTTATAAACTCTAATATTATTAGAATAAAAAACTTCTAACAACTTATTTTCAACATCATCAACAACACTTGAGAAAACAACAATATCAATACCTTTAATCCTTTTCACAATATCCTTAATATCAAAGTCTTTAACATTATACACAAACTCATCAATAAAAGAAAAAGAAAAAAGTTTACAAAGGTAAAGTCTTAATGTAGTATTTCCAACATCTATTCCTGCAAACAAATTAACTCTCCACTACCAACCTTTATAGTCTTACTATGAGTTTTTAATAGCAGAAAACCATTTATATCAATACCCTCTATTACTCCTTCCAAACCATTTATAACTTTCACCTTTTTGCCTATCCAACCAATATGTTCTTTTACAATAGACATAGCTTTTGCCGGATTTATAAGCCATTCTTTATAATACTTCAGAAAATTATTAATGAGTCTTTGATAAAAGTTATCCTTATCAATCTCACAACCCTTAGCAATTTTAAGAGAAATAGCATTTGAAAGTTCTTCAGGAAAATTATCTTGATTAATATTAACTCCTATACCAACTATAACATATTTGTTTATAGATTCTAAAAGTATACCGGCAACCTTTTTATCCATAACATAAACATCATTTGGCCATTTTATATATACATCATCTATCCCATACTCTTTTATTGTAAACAAAACAGACAGAGCAGTAATCAAAGATATTTGATAAGAGTCTTCACTATAATACAGTAATACAGAAAAAGTAAGAGAATCTAAAGAAGAAAACCAAGACCTATCAAGCCTTCCCCTCCCCTTTGTCTGTTCCAAAGCCTTAACTACTATTAGGTCAGAAATGTCATCATACGTTTCAATAAGCCTTTTAAGGTAATTATTAGTTGAATCAACAACATCCAATACTAAAGTCCTCATCCCCCACCAACCATTCTTATTATTTCAAGGATATCACCATCTTTAACAATTATATTATAGTCACTAATTATTTCTCTATTTAACTCAACAACACTCTTATTCTGGTCTATATTAAGTATCTTTAACAATTCTGAGACACTAATTTCTTTTGGTAAATCCTTTTCTCTTCCATTAATAACTACTTTCATGTCTTAATCCTTCAAAACAAAATACCAGCATACCCAACAAAACTACTTGATTGATATATATCATAACTTGTATAATAGTCAAGTAAAAAAGGTTTTGTATCTTTTGCAAACTCTATAACAGTTGCTATAGGACCTGGGCTGCATGAAGAATAGTTAGAGTTTGCATGTTCTATAACCCCCTCTGAGTCTAAAGCAAGAACTCTATCAATAAGTTTTTTATCATTATTGTTTGACCATTTAATACCATTATCTCCAAGTCCTCCAGGATAAAAGTCATAGTTTGGCCCATAGTGTGTAAGGTCAGATGCTCCTATAAGTATAGCATTTAGCCCATTTTTAGAAACATAGTCTGATATTATCTTACCAAGGTCTATGGCAAGTCTTGAAGAAGGTGCCCTAAAGCCAATAATTGGGACATTATCAAAAAAATATTTTATGAATGGGAGTACTATCTCTATAGTGTTATCTCCATTGTTTGGTTCCAATGCTTTATACTCAATCTTATTTAATATATCTTCAGTTGCATCTTTATCTATCTTTATGTTACCTAAAGGTGTTTCAGCCTCCTTATAATCTAAATATAAAACAGGTGAATTTGAAAAAAGGTGTCCACCTATTATTCCTATAAGGTCAGGCTTTGGATTATTGTTTTTTAAACTCTTTATAACACCACCTATCAACCTGCCACAAAAAAACCAGCCTGCATGTGGAACTATACCCGCCTTTTTATATCCTTCTTTGACAGGGTAGTAAGAAGAATAAGATATTATCTCTTCATAACATTTTTTTTGGTCTTTAGGGTACCAACCCTGCAATCTCATCTTATAACTCATATTATCCCTCCAAAAAATCCAATAAAGGACTTGAAGGTTCTGGATTTTTCATAGGTGGCCTACCCGCCAAATATGCTAAACGTCCAGCCTCAACTGCCAATTTCATTGCCACAGCCATTTTAACAGGGTCTTTACTCGTTGCTATAGCAGTGTTAACAAGTACAGCATCTGCTCCAATCTCCATTGCAATAGCAGCATCAGAGGCTGTTCCAATACCTGCATCAACAACAACAGGTATACTTGACTCTTCAATTATAATCTCTATCATATCACGAGTTCTTATACCCCTATTTGAGCCTATAGGAGAACCTAATGGCATAACAGTTGCACATCCAATTTCTTCTAGTCTCTTAGCAAGTATAGGGTCTGGCTGAATATAAGGCAATACTACAAAACCCTCTTTTATCAAAGCCTCTGCAGCCTTTAGTGTCTCAAAAGAATCAGGTAAAAGATTTTTTGCATCTGATATAACCTCTAACTTAACCCAGTTTGTGCCAGATATTGCCCTTCCTATTCTTGCAAGCCTTATAGCCTCTTCTGCATTCCTTGCTCCTGATGTATTAGGTAATAATTGATACTTAGAAAAGTCTATGTAATTCAATATATTGTCTTCAGGATGGTCAATATCAACCCTTCTAAGTGCAACAGTAACAATTTCAGCCCCACTTGCCTCTATTGCTTCTTTCATTATCAAATTAGTTGAAAACTTCCCTGTCCCAACCAAAAGCCTTGAATTAAAAACCTTGCCATTTATTAATAAAGCATCATCTATCATATAAGCCCTTACAAAAAAGTTTTATAATTTATAATAAAAAATATAATAAAAATACCCTAATTTTTTAAGGATTTTTAAATCATTAAAGACTTTAATTTTAACTTAAATCATAAACTACCGAATATTATAATATAAATTTTAATTTAAACATAATTCTTAAAAGGTAAAAAAAATGATTTATCATCTTATAGGAATAGTTTTTATATCCTTAGCATCCATATTGATAAACTCAATACCTATTTACATAATATCATACACTATAATAATAAGTGTAACAATCTACTTATTCAACAAAAAGCCAAAGAAAGAAGAAAAAAAAGAAGAAAAATCTTTTGAGTTTATAGAAAAAAATAAACTAAAAGAGAAAGAAGACAAGATATTGACATTCCTAAAGTCAATAATAAATAAAAACAATTTTAACCTAAGAGAAAAGATAAAAAAAGATAATGAAAATGAACTTCTAATATCACTTGAAGACTATATAAACTTCATATTAGACTCATTACACGAAGTAATATCATGGATTGTTAACAATACAGAAAATCTATCAATACACGCAGCACAAATAAACTTCTATAGCACCAGAGCAAAAGACAAGTCTGAAAAACAGATAGATTATGCACTAAAAATAATACAGATAATCCAAAAACTGTTAGAATCATTCAGAGAAATAGTATCAAAGAGTAAAGAAGCATTTGAGATAACAGACAAGGCCAAAGACATATATTTACAAGGCACAAACATAATGAAAGAAACAATTGAAAATGTTGGTAAATTGGATACTTTTATAAAGTCTTTTAATAATTATCTGGAAGACCTAAAAAAGTTCACATTAGAAATAAGCAAAATACTATCAATAATATCAGAAATGGCAAACAAGACAAATGTATTATCAATAAATGCATCAATAGAGGCTGCAAGGGCAGGAGAAGCAGGCAAAGGATTTAAAATAGTTGCTCAGGAGATAAGGTCATTCTCAACAACAACAGCAGAGGCAAGTCAAAAAATACATAAAAATATAAAAGAGCTTAATGAAAGGATGAAGCATAGTTTCCTCTTGTTCGAAGAAAGTAATAAAATAATAACAAGCGTTACAGAAAATACAGCAATTTTTAAAAAATATTTTGACACACTATCTTCATATATACTAAAGTCTATAGAATCAACAGAGAGTATACATGACATAGCATCAAAAGAAATATCAGACATAGAAGAGGTAAACTCTAAAATAGAAGATATAAAAAAGACAATATCAGACTTTAAACAAGACTTTGAGTTCTTATCAAAAGCAGCAGAAGACATAACACATACAGGTGAAAAGATAGTAAAGAATGTAAATAATTTTGAGATTGAAAACTATCAAGCAGTTGTAAAGCATGTACTTCAAAACCAAAGCAAAAAAATAACTGAATTGTTTGAGTCAAAAGTAAAAAAAGGAATACTTAAAAAAGAAGACATATTTGATACAAACTACATACCAATACCAAACACAAACCCTCAAAAGTATCACACCAAGTATGACACAATAATAGAAAATGAACTTCAAGAAATACTTGAAGAAACTAAAGAAATACTAACAAGAGAAGCAATAAGGTATAAAAAGCAGTTTTTGGCATGTGCTATTACTGATATAAACGGATATGCCCCTATACACCTAAAAGCATTAAGCCAGCCAGAGACTGGCGACTATCAAAAAGACTTAGCATTTTCAAGACATAAAAGGATATATAACGACCCAGTAAGTCTAAAATCTGCCCAAAATACTGAGGATGTTCTTTTCCAAGTATATATGAGAGACACAGGGGTTCAAAATGCTGATATTTCTGTTCCTGTTTACATATTTGGTAGGCATTATGGTGGATTTAGAGCAGGCTATGTCCTAAGTAGCGAAAATAATAAATAGACAAAGCTTAAAAACTAAGTTTTTAATCTTTAAAAACTAGTTTTAATGACTTTAAAGAATTATAGCCAATAATTTCTTTAATAAAACACGTATAAGTTTAAAAAGTGGTTGTAAGTAGTTTTTAGGAAAAACCTTCTTACTATTTTTTTATTTTCTCATTCTTAAGGGTCAGAAGAAAATAATGTATAATGTAACTTCATATCTAGAATAATATTTAATATACTTACAGCAAAAAATAAACTATTTATTAGAAAAAAATTTTTGTTTTAAAATTTTTTAGCAAGTTTTACTGATTCATCTTGCTATAAACTAAGTTTTTTTGAGTTTTTAAGTCTTAACTAATTATTAGATGTTTACAAAGTCTAAACTTTTAAGTTTATGAGTTACATTAATTAAATTTTACTCTAAAATCTTTTCTAGGAGACTTTGAATTGAAATACAGAGTGATTTTAAAACTTAAACCAAATGTGCTTGACCCAGAAGGAAACACAATAAAAGAAGCAGGCAACAGATTAGGTTTTAACAACATAAAAGATATAAGGGTTGGAAAAGTATTCGAAATAGAAATAGATGGCAACATAGAAGAAGCAAAAAAAATAACTGAAAAACTCTTATTAAATCCAGTAATAGAAGTTTATGAGATCGAGGAAATGAAATAATGGAAAATATTATAAGAAAAATACTTGAAGAAATAGGTGAGGATCCTGACAGAGAAGGTCTTAAAAACACACCAAAGAGAGTTAAAAATGCAATAATGTTTCTTACCCAAGGATATAGACAAGACCTTGACAAGATAATAAACAATGCTATATTTGAGAATGAGAATGAGAGTGAGATGATAATAGTAAAAGACATAGAGATATATAGCCTATGTGAACACCACCTTTTGCCATTCTTTGGAAAATGCCATGTTGGTTACTTACCTGATAAAAAAATAATTGGACTTTCAAAAATACCAAGGATAGTTGACTTTTTTGCAAGAAGACTCCAGCTACAGGAAAGACTAACAAGCCAAATTGCAGACACTTTAAATGAAATAATAAAACCATTAGGCGTTGCTGTTGTAATAGAAGCATCACACCTATGTGCAAGGATGAGAGGAGTTGAAAAACAAAACTCAATAATGGTTACAAGTTCACTAAGGGGTGCATTTAAGAAAAATATATCAACAAGAGAGGAGTTTTTAAAACTAATTGGCAAGTAGTTACCTAAGAAGAGAGATAAAAAAAATAAGAAACTCATTAAATAAAAAAATTGTAATAAGTAAGAGTAGCATAATAACAAAAAAACTTTTAAGGCAGCCATTTTTCAATTATCCATCTATTTTCTTATATAATTCATTCTCAAATGAAGTATCAACAAGAGAATTGTTTAAAGTCTCAAGAATAAAAGGAAAAAAAATAGGATTCCCAAAAATAGAAAAAGGGGAAATAAAACCATTAGAGGTAGGAAAAGAGTTTAAAAAAGGTAAGTTCAATATTTATGAGCCAAACTCTGATAAAGAATTTGTTTTTGAAAATAAAACTATTATAATTATACCATTAATAATTTTTGATACTAATTGTAATAGGATTGGCTTTGGAAAAGGTTATTATGACAGATTCTTATCAAAAGTAAAAGGACTAAAAATTGGTTTAGGATACGACTTTCAACTAAGGGTTAGGTTTAAAAAAAAATTTTATGATGTAAGACTTGATATGATAGTAACAGAAAAAAGAATAGTAAGGAGAATAAGATGTTTAAAATAAGATTTTGGGGTGTTAGAGGAAGTTATCCAAGTACAGGAAAAGACTTCTCAATAGGCGGAAATACGACATGTCTTGAGGTTGAAATAGACCAAAACGTAATGATATTTGATGCAGGTACTGGTATAATAAAACTAGGCAAGTATTTAACAAAAAAACTTTTAGAAAAAAAAGACCTTAAAATATTTATTTTTTTTACTCATTATCATCAAGATCATATCCAGGGGTTGCCATTTTTTAACCTTTTATACATGCCAAGTGTTCATTTAAACTTTTTTGGCCCAAAGCTTGCTGAAAAGACATTATATGAAAATATAATGGCAAACATGTATATGCCTTTCTTCCCTGTTGACTTTGAAGAGACATTAAGCAAAAAAAGTTTTAATAACTTAAAGGACAGAGATGTTGTTATAATAGACCCTAAAAACAGTTCTTACAATATCTCGGAAGAATACATAGAAAAAGACAAAAAAGAAGAGCAACTTATAAAGATAACAGCATATAAAAACTTCATACATCCTAAGAATGGTTCTTTTTATTACAGGATAGAGTTTAACAATAAAAAAATAGTTTTTGCAACTGATATTGAGGGATTTGTTGGTGGTGATATAAGACTTATCACAGCATCAAAGAATGCTGATATATTAATACACGACAGTCAATACTTGCCAGAGGTATATAAAAATCCATATTTTCCAACTCAAGGATTTGGACACGCAACACCTGTTATTGCAAGTGATGTTGCAAGGCAAGCAGGAGTAAAAAAACTTATATTAACACACCATGACCCTAATTCAACAGACAAAAATATAAAAAAGATTCAGACAATAGCAAGAAAATACTTTAAAGAGTCTTATTATGCATATGAAATAATGGAGATCGACCTTGAAAACAATAAAACATCTAAACTTGCCGGGTTCTAAGAGTATAACAAACAGGGCTTTGATACTTTCAGCATTAGCTGAAGGAAAGTCCATACTTGAAAATGTTTTAATAAGTGATGATACTATATATATGATTGAGGCACTTAAAAAATTAGGATTTAAAATAGAAAGAAATGAAAAAAGAGTAGATATAATTGGAGAAGACATAAGAAAAAAGACATTTGATGATACTATTGAGATATTTGTAGGGAATGCAGGAACAACAATAAGGTTTCTAACAAGTTTTCTCACTGGCTTTAAAAAGGGAAGATTTGTCATAAACTGTGATAAGAGGATGAGCGAAAGACCAATAAAAGACCTTGTCGATCCATTATTAAGAGTAGGTGCAAAGATAAGATACCTAGATAAAGAAGGTTATCCCCCATTACTTATAGAGGCAAATAATTTAAGTTTTGAAAAAATAAATATAGATGCAAGTAAGTCAAGTCAATACCTATCATCCCTTTTACTACTCTCAAGTATATTTGGCTTAAAAAGGGTTGAGGCAAGAAACACAGTCTCAAGACCATATGTTGACACAACAATAAAAATATTAGAAAACTTTGGAATAAAAGTAAAAAATCAAAACTATGAGCAGTTTACAATAGAAAACTCAAAAATAAGACCAGCAAACATTTACATACCAGGTGATGCATCTTCAGCCTCATACTTTTTTGCAGGTGCATTTCTACTAAATAAGCCAGTATCAATAAACATTGGGCCAAACTCTATGCAGGGGGACTACAATTTTATAGATATCTTAAAAGAAATGGGTGGAAGGTTTGCAGTATCAAATGACAAGACATATTTCCTAAAGAGAGAGAGTTTTAATGGCATTGAGGTTGATATGAACCCTATTCCCGACACTGTTCAGACCTTAGCCGTATTAGCATTATTTGCTGACAACCCAACAACGATAAAAAATGTGGCAAACTTAAGGATAAAAGAGACTGACAGGATAGAAGCACTGACAAACGAGCTTACAAAGATTGGGGCAAGTGTAATAAGTGGGCATGACTTTATTCATATAAAGCCAAATAAAGACAAGACATACTATCCAGTAAGTATAAACACATATAATGACCACAGGATGGCAATGAGTTTTGCAATAGCAAGCCTTAAAGTACCAATAAATATAGAAAACCCTTCTGTTGTTTCAAAGTCTTTCCCAGAATTCTGGGATATTTGGAACTTTTTTATAAAGGATTAAAACATGAATGAAAAAGAAAAAGAGGTTTTAAAACTAATTCATGATAAAAGGTTTTTAGATGCGTTAAATATATTAAAGAGATTGTCAGATGAAGAGATAAACAATTACAAGTGGTTTTACTATAAAGGAATAACAAACATACTACTTGAAAATATTGATAATGCAATGCTAGACTTGGGGGAAGCACTATCACTAAACCCTCATGATATTGACTCGATGAATGCTATATCATACGTATTCTTAAAAAAGGGGGATATAGCAACAGCAATAAACAAGTGGATAAGAATTAAAGAAATAAGTCCTAAAGACCCTATAGCAAACAAAAACCTTAACAGATTTAAAAAAGAAAAAAACATAGCTACAATTATACTAAATCCTTATGACTTTATAAAAATACCAGAAGTAAAAGAAGAAAAAGTAAAGGCTATCAAGAAAAAAACTAAAAAAACAAAATTTTTATTTAAAATTTTAATAACTCTACTTATAATAACCCCAAGTTTATTAGTATTATTAAAGAACTTTGGAATAGAAAGAGTAATTTCAAATATAAAAGACTTTATACCAACAAGACCTGAAATAATAAGATACACACTATCACAAGAAGAGATAGAGTTTATAAAGAAAGAGATATTTGAACACGTTGGAAAAAATGAATACAATCAAGCAGTATATATGATAAACAAATTATACTTTTCAAATGCAAGTATTGATGATAAAAAGCTTGTAAAAACCTGGGAGGCAAGGCTTAATATACCTAATCCAGAAAAACTTGATAAAAACTTTGACGTAAGTGATATAGTCAAGACCTCCTATGCTTTTGAAAACTGCTATGTATTGTGGGAAGGATATATAGAAAACATAGAAAAATATCAGACATTCTCAGTTCTTACAATAGACTTTAACAAAAACAAGATAAAAGGCATATATCTAAAAGAAGATTCTTTCATTGGGAAAGCAAAGATTTTTGGAAAAATAAGAAATAAAGAAAATAACGAGTTTGAATTGGAAATACATAAAATACTAAGTCACTAACAATTTTTTATAATTTGAACATAGTATTTTCCTTGATTGCCACAATGGAAAAAAATAGGTTATCAAATAGAGGGATATTAGTTTTTAGGATAAAAAATTTTTAGGTTTTTCTTTTTTACAGGCTTAAAATTTGTATACTTTAAATTAAAAAAGAAGCTATACATTCATTGTATTTATTTCAATATGAAGATTAAAAATCGAATTTTACTTGTAAATTTTTTAAAAAATTTCATTAATTCATTTTGCTATGAACAAATATTCTTAAGTTTTTAAGGTTTCACCACTTATAGATGCCACTAAAAAATACAATGTAAAGTCTTGGGTTCTTAAAATCTTAAATATTTCTAACTTAGTCTAAAAAGTTACATAAGTAGTTAACATAACCTTACTGTCTTTTTTACCCTTGAAGTCATAAACCCAAAACTTTTGAAAACCAATGTACGCAGAAGGCCCTATAACATAGTTTATGCCAAATGAAAATATAGAGTCTTTATCATACTCATATAGAGAAAAGCCTTTTATAAGTTTTTCATAAAAAGACTCAATAAAAAAACCAAATAAGTCTGTTGTCTTAAGGTTCAAAAACACAAGACTCTTGTTAGACTGATTTAGATAATAATAACAGCCACTATCAAACTTTAAGAGTTTAGGTATTGTTATGCCTATGTGTGCTTTAATAGAGTGATCATCATCCTTGTCTTTTTCAATAAGATAA
>Ga0308414_1000640_pt1 | contig 22511 bp, 16 predicted proteins | sample HotsprSampleOS50_FD_205667 | JGI IMG/M metagenome (GOLD analysis project Ga0308414, IMG submission 205667) | Hot spring phototrophic mat microbial communities from Octopus Spring, Yellowstone National Park, Wyoming, United States - 20090730_OS50 ...
AGGCCGCCGAGGCCGGCGGCCCTCCACAAATTGATGATACGCCACATCCATTTGTATGGAGGGGCAACGGCCCCGTTGCCCTTGTACCCCGCACACACAAGGCCGCCGAGGCCGGCGGCCCTCCACAAATTGATGATACGCCACATCCATTTGTATGGAGGGGCAACGGCCCCGTTGCCCTTGTACCCCGCACACATAAGGCCGCCGAGGCCGGCGGCCCTCCAAAAAAATGTATCAGGCCGCCGAGACCGGCGGCCCTCCAAAAAAATGTATCAGGCCGCCGAGCCGGCGGCCCTCCCTAGTCGCCGCATTTAGGGTACTGTGCGGCTCCTTCATGCTCTGCATGCCCTTCATGGTTATCTAGCCGCATCACACACCGTGATCAGCTGCGCACTTGCAGCGCACGCTTGCCCTCACGCATCTCATGCATGCCTATGCGCGATTCACTATTCACGGCCTGACCCTGCGCGTGGCTCAAATTGTTATATGTTAACGCCTGACCCCCTGCGTACGGACACACACGGCTGCGTGAATGAGGCGTGTTCTTGAAGGTGTGCGCCGCGGAAGCCGTGCTTGCGCTCGAAAAAGCGGCAGCTGCGCTGCCCGCTCTCCAAAGCTAGGCGCCGGATCTCCCTGAATTCGGCGACTAGAGAAGGCCGCCGGCCTCGGCAGCCTTATGCGCGCGGGGCACAAGGGCAACGAGGCCGTTGCCCCTCCATTTTTACGTCAACGACACCGTTGCCCCTCCATTTTTAGGGCAGCGAGGCCGCTGCCCCTCCACGCCTAGGTCGCTAGTCGCCGGATCTAAGATCTCGGGTGGAGTTGACAGCCGGAGCGTGACGTGCTATGATATAAACGTTTAACCAGGCATTGTGGAGCGCGTATGGCACATCTGCGCGAGATTGCAACACAGGCGGGCGTCAGTATCTGCACCGTCAGCAAAATCATCAACCGTGCGCCGGGCTGGCAGGCGTACAGTGCGGGGTGTATCGCGCGCGTGCAGCGCGTGGCCGCGCAGCTCGGCTACCGGCGCAATTATCTGGCCGCCGCCCTGCAAACCGGGCGCAGCGATGCGCTCGGCATGGTCGTGCCACAGCTCGTTGCGCGCGACATGCACAACGGCTTTGTCACTTCGCTGATCAGCGGGGTGGAAATCGCCGCGCGCGAGGCCGGGTGTCACTTTGTCATGATTGGCCCCGGCGCGGACGGTGATGTGATTGCCAACAGCGTGCGCTTTGTTGAGGAAGGCCGCGTGGACGGGCTGATCGTGCCGTGGTTTGCCTGCCGGGGCGCGCAGCTCGAAGAACTGGCGCGCAGTCCCAAGCCAATTGTCATTATCGGCGATGCGGCGCGCACCACGCTGCCCGTGGTAACACTTGACCACGCTGCCGGCATCGTGCGCGCCATGCAGCATCTGCACCGGCTGGGGCATCGGCGCGTGTGGTGGTGCGGAACGGAAGGTGACAATGCCGTTGAGCGGATGCGCTACACCGCCTTTCGCGCGGCGGCACGGCGCATGGGCATGACGGCCGAGTGTCTGCGGGTGCCCATTCCCGCGGGGCAGTTGATGGCGGATGTCATTGCCGCGGCGCAGGCGGCCGTGGCGGCCCGGTGCGCACGCCCGCTCCGCGCCACCGCCGTCGTGTGTTACAACGAAGCCATCGCGTTCGGCGTGTATGCCGGCTTGCGTGACAGCGGCCGCGCCGTGCCGCGCGATATGTCGGTCATTGGCTTTGATGACATTTATGCTCATATTGCCACGCCGTCCATGACGGTCGTCAGCCACATGCTGGACGTGATGGCTGTGCAGGCGGTGCGCTTGCTGTTGCGCATGCGCTTGAGCACCGCGGCGTGGCGGCGCCTGCGCGGCCAGCGCAGCATTATTACTCCAAAATTAATCGTGCGCGGCAGTACCGCGCGGGCCGCCGCATATCCACGTTCCTAACCACAAGGAGTACCATGAAAGAGATGCATTTGACACGCTGGTCAGTACTGTTGTGTGGACTGTGTGCCGCAACTGCGCTTGCGGGGCTGATAGTGGTAGAAGGTGAAGACGCGGCCAGCGCGTGTGTGACGCGTCACCCGTGGTGGTATGACAAAGTCCTTAGCAACGAACTGTCCGGTGGTGCGTGGATCAGCCACTTTTCGAAGGATAGCACGGGTGAAGTGACGTACCGCGTGGTCATTGACACACCGGCAGATTATGCGGTGTGGCTGCGCGCCAATCCCACGGGCGTGCTGTCATGGCAGCTTGACGGCGGGGCGTGGCAGGCTGTTGACAGCGAGAGCGCAGTAGACCGGCGCAACATCGCGGCAGATGGCAAGATTGACTTGCGCTTTATTGCCTGGGTACAACTGGGCTCGTTCGCGCTTTCCTCCGGCACGCATACCATCGCCTTCCGCATGCACAGCCCCAAAGAGAACCACGGCGCGATTGACCAGCTGGTGCTGGCCCGCGAGCCGTTTGTGCCGCATGGCAAAGCGGAAGCCGGCGCCAAGCGCGGCATCGTGCGTGTCTTCAGCAGCAACGATTCCTGGGCATTTGATCCCGCCGATGACACCTTCCAAAGCAACGCAGTCTTCGATCTTCGTTCACTGAACGAAACGTATGCGGGCGAACATGGCTTTATCACGCTGACCCCGGACGGCATGGGCTTCGCGCGTGGCGACGGCCAGCCCATCCGCTTCTGGAGCGTGGTTGACAGCCTGTACCGCGCCAGCCCGGCAGAGATGGATCAGCATTGCCGCTTCATTGCCAAGCTCGGTGTCAACATGGTACGCATGCATGCCAGTATATGCAATGCCAAAGAAGGCGCGCGTATTACCGATGTCAATGAAAAAGACCTCGATGGCATTTTTCGCTTTGTAGCCGCCTGCAAGACGAACGGCATTTATTTGACGATCTCGCCCTATTGGGCGCATGTGACTGCCCCGCAGAGCTGGGGTATCGAGGGCTATGCCGGCAAGCAACCCTGGGGCCTTCTCTTTTTCAACAAAAAACTGCAACACGCCTACAAAACGTGGGTGCGCGAACTGTACACGCGCACGAACCAGTACACCGGTGTGCCGCTGAAGGACGAGCCGGCGGTGGCAATTATTCAGGTGAAAAATGAGGATAGTTTGTTGTTTTGGACGTTCCCGCGCATCGAAGAGCCTCAGATGAAAATCTTGCGCCGCAAATATGCACAGTGGCTCCTGCGCAAATACGGCTCATGGGAACAGATCAAGGCGGCATGGGGCGATGCAACCGATCCGAAGGATAACGCGGCGCGCGGCGAGGCTGGTTTCCTAAACTTGTGGGAATTGACATCCGAGGCGCCACCGGCGCGGGGCGGGCGCGCGCAACGCCGCGCCGATCAGACTGAGTTCCTCGCCACGATTCAACGCGCCTTTTACGCCGATATTGCCCGCTATTACCGCGCGACGCTCGGCTGCAAGCAGCTCATCAATGCGATGAACTGGAAAAGCGCAGACCCTATTGCCTTGGACGACGTCGAACGCTGGACCTATACTGCCAACGAAGTCATCGCGGTCAACCGTTACACGGGCGCGCTACACATCGGTGACAACAACGGGTACCGTGTTGATCCAGGCCATTTCTATCAGAACCGCCCGGTCGTGAAATATCCCGCCACACTGCCCAGCGCGCTCAAACAAGTCGCCGGGCATCCTTTCATCATTACGGAAAGCTGCTGGGTATTTCCGGAAGCATATCAAAGTGAAGCGCCCATGCTGATTGCGGCGCACATGTCGCTGACGGGCGTGGATGCGCTGTATTGGTTTGCGCTGGGCGAGACGACGTGGCTGCGCGACCCGCGGCGGCTGTTCTGGCCCGTGCGCACCTCCTACGCGCTCACCAAATGGTCCGGCGACGTGCCGCAGCAGATCGGGATGTTCCCCGCCAATGCGCTGGCCTACCGGCTGGGCTACATCGCCGCCGCGCCCGCGCCCGTCGTGTATGAAGAGCGGTCACTAGACAACATGTGGCGCCGCACTATTCCAATCATTTCCGAGGAGGCCAAATACGATCCTAATCGTGATGAAGGCGCGTTTGCCCAAGAATCGCACATCAAACAAGACGTTGATCCGCTGGCGTTTTGGGTTGGCCCCGTACATGTGAAATACGGCGGGAACGAGACGAATAGTTTTGTCGCGCCCGATCTCGCACAGTACATAGACCGCGCCGGGCAGAAAGTGCGCAGCGTGACGGGTGAACTTACATTGGACTACGGCACGGGCGTGTTCACGGTAAACGCGCCGAAATATCAAGGTGTGGCGGGTTTTCTGCTGGCCGGCGGCGGGCGCTATGCACTGCGCGACGTGATCATTGAATCCAGCAACGACTACGCAGCGATTGCTGTTGTGGCGCTTGACAATCAGCCTTTGGATGTTTCCAAAAGAATCTTGGTGCAAGTGGGCACCGTCGTGCGCCCAGGCGGCTGGACAACGGAGGAGAAGTATGTGACGGTGGCCGGGCAGCGGTTGTTGATGGAAGAAATTCTCGACACGGGCACGCCGCCCTGGCGCGTCATAAACACCCACGCCAGTATCACGTTCCAGAACACCAATCTCACCACGGCGACGTTGCTGGACATCGGCGGGTATCGTGCGCGGCCCGTTGAAGTGGCACGCGATGAAGAAGCAGGCACCCTCGCCGTACGGCTGCCATTGACCACGATGTATCTGGTGCTTGAATAAGCCGGCTAGGTTCATTCGACACAAAATGTTGATTGCAAACGGCAAAAACTGTCGTTTGAATTTTGCCGCCGCGATCGTGATCGCGGCGCAGCTCGCCGGTTTCAACAAGAAAAGTGGTGGCAGGCACCGCCGCTGCCAGCTGTTCTGGTTGCCGCAAGCGGGACGTCACATAACTTTGACGCCCAGGCGTGGAAATGCTATACTAGCAGCTGTGGTGAACAGCTTTGAGTGTGATAAACGTCATATGCACAGTGCAACGCCCCGCGCGCGTGGGTTGCGCGCAGCACGTAAGCCTACGAACGCAAGACGTGAACTATGCACAACGCTGAGCAGACAGCTGCGATCATGCTGCGGGTGAACGGCCGTGACGTGCTGGTGCGTTCACCGGGCTCAGCGCGCTTGCTGGATGTCCTGCGCGAAGAATTGGGATTGACAGGCGCGAAGGAGGGCTGCGGCAAAGGCGAATGCGGCGCGTGCGCCGTGCTGATGGACGGGCAGCTGGTCAATGCATGCCTGGTTTTGTTATGCCAGGCGCAAGGGCATGAGATTACCACGATAGAAGGCCTTGCGCCGGGGGGCGGCGTGCATCCGCTGCAACAAGCGTTTGCCGAGGCGGGCGCGGTGCAGTGCGGGTTTTGCATCCCGGGCATGGTGATGGCGGCGGCGGCGCTGTTGCACGAACATCCGCGTCCCACGGAAGAACAAATCGTGCGCGGGTTGTCTGGCAATTTATGCCGCTGCACCGGCTATCGCAAGATCATCGAGGCCGTCAAACGCGCGAGTGAGGCCATGGCCGCGGCGCCTCCATGACACGAGACGATGAACGCCATCGAAGTGATTGAAGAATGGGGCCGCGCCGTGCGCGCCGGCACGCCGGTATGCATGGTCACTGTGGCGGCCACCAAAGGCTCCACCCCGCGCAAAGCGGGCGCGAAAATGCTGGTCTTCGCTGATGGCAGCACGCGCGGGACGATCGGCGGCGGGCTGGTTGAACGCGCAATGATTGCCGCCGCGCAGGATGCGCTGCGCACACGCACGCCGCGCCTTGAAGTGTTTCACCTCACTGCTACACCTGCTGATGCTACGGGCATGATCTGCGGCGGGGAGATGACCTTTCTGCTTGAGCCGTATGGTGCCGCGCGGCACCTGCACATTTTCGGCGCCGGCCACTGCGGCCTGGCGCTGGCGCACGCCGCGGCGCCCGTGGGCTTCATCATTCACATGTACGACGACCGGCCTGGCGTGCTGACGCGCGAACGTTTTCCCATGGCCGCGTCGCTCCACCCGGGCACGTATGACGAACTCGCGCGCGCATTTGCGCCGGAGCCAGATGCCTATGCCGTGATCATGACGCATGCCCACGCGCATGATGCGTTGGTGCTGGCGAATATCATGCATGCGAACTGCGTCTATATTGGCATGATGGCGAGCAAAAAAAAGAAAGTGGAAACGTGGGCGGCGCTGACGGCGCAGGGCATCAGCCCAGCCGCGCTGGAGCGTGTCCATTGCCCAGTTGGCCTGGCCATTGGCGCGCAGACGCCGGAAGAGATTGCCGTGAGTATCGTAGCGGAAATGATTGACGTTGCGCGGCGGATTGAACAGCCAGCATAACATCTTATGGAGACAACCAAGTGATGAAACGATGGACTTTGGCACTAGCGATGAGCGCCTTGGCGGCACTGGGCGCAAAAGAATTGCTGCACAGCGAAACAGACGATGAAGGCTGGGGCGACACGACGCGTGTTGAAGTGAAAGGCGTACGCTTCGGCATGACGCGCGAGGAAGTGGCGAAGGTGCTCGGCGGGGTGCGGTTGCCGGCTTTTTACTCGGGATTGCCGTATGTCATAAAAAATTATCCCAATGATAACAATGTACGGCAGGAACTGCGTATAACGTTTGGTGTGATGGGGCCGGCGTCGAACAAAGTTATCGAGATCGAAGCGCGTTTCTACAAAGTGTTGATGCCGGAGCGCAATGCGATTGTGGATGTGTTGCAGGAGAAATATGGCTTTGAAGATGACTACTACGCGCGCCGGCCGAAAAGCGAGCGCGGCAGCCTGAAAGATGATTACCAGAATCTTCCCCAGCATTCGCAGTCTCTTGATGCGATGGCCACGCTGGATTTTCGCATTGATTGGGACAACCGGCGCGAACGCACGTATTTGATTACAGTCGTCTACCGGCACAAATTTTTCGAGATGAACGACCGCTGGCTGCGGACATTGCCCGTGCTCGAGAATGAAGAGAAACAACGCAATCACGTGCGCGATTTTCTATGATCGTGGCGGGCGGAGAGACGTTCGTTCCGCGGACGTGCGCTGAGGCGCTGGATGTGTGGGTGCGTGTGCCGGATGCGCGGCTGGTGGCCGGCGGCACGGACCTGCTGGTGCGGCTGAACGATGTGCTGGTGTGGCCGCCGCTGATTGATCTCAGTCATGTGGATGACTTACGCGGCATTACCTGCACTGACGGTGTTCTGCGCCTCGGCGCGCTCGTGACGTACCGCGAACTCGAGCGCGATGCACATGTGGTGCAGCACGCCGCTGTGCTTGCAGAGGCCGCGCGGGAAGTCGGCTCGCCCGCCATCCGCAACCGCGGCACGCTGGCCGGCAACCTTGCCAATGCGTCACCTGCGGGCGATACGATTCCCGCGTTGTACGTTCTGGACGCCGAGGTGGAACTGCGCAGCCGTGCCGGGCAGCGCACGGTGCCAGTGACGGAGTTTTTTTGCGGCCCTGGGCGCACGGTGCTGCAAGCGCAAGAATTGATCTGCGCCGTGCGCATTCCTGTGCGCGCGGGCTGGCGCGGCGCGTTTGAGCGGCTGGGCCAGCGCGCTGCGCTGGCCATTTCCGAAGTGTCCGCGGCGGTGTGTGTGCATGGTGAAGGCGGTCTCGTGCGTGACGCGCGCATCGCGCTGGGGGCCGTGGCGCCCACGGTGGTGCGGGCAAAAGCAGCGGAAGCGCTACTGTGCGGCGCGGCATTGACGGACGATGTGTGTGAGCGTGCCGGGGAAGCGGCTGCACGTGTGGCGGCGCCCATTACCGACATGCGTTCCGATGCGGCCGACCGCCGCGCCATGTGCGCGGTGATGGTGCGCGATGCACTGTGCCGCTGCCGTGAGGGAGGAGGGCCGTGAGCACGCCAGCGCCGCAAGCCGTTGGCACACCCGTCGTGCGGCCGGATGCCCTCGACAAACTCAACGGGCGCGAGCTGTATGTGGGCGACATACAGTGGCGTGGAATGCTGCACGCCGCCGTGGTGCGCAGCACGCGGCCACACGCGCGGATGCTTGGCATTGGCGCACACGCTGCGGCCGCCATGCCTGGCGTAGCAGCCGTGCTGACGGCGCGAGATATTCCGGGCGAAAATGTTATTCCTGTCGTGTTGCGTGACCAGCCGTGTCTGGCGGCAGATTTTACCCGCTACATTGGCGAGCCCGTCGCGCTGGTGGCCGCCGGGACTAGTGCGCAGGCCCGCGCCGCCGCCGCCAGTGTGCAGATAGCCTACGATGATCTCCCCGCGGTGTTCAATCCGCTCGAAGCGCGGCGCCATGCCAGCGTGCGCATTTTCGGTACTGACAATGTCTTCAAGCATCTCGAAGTGATCCGTGGCGACGCCGCGCGCGCGTTCGCGGAGTGCGCCGCCATCGTGAAACACACCTATCACACGCCCCCGCAGGAACACGCCTACCTTGAGACACAGGGCATGCTGTGTGTCCCGGCTCCTGGCGGTGTGATGCAGGTGTACGGCAGGATGCAATGCCCGTTTTATGTGCGCGAGGCGGTGGCCGCGGTGCTTGGCTTGCCGCTGGCGCGTGTGCAAGTGATACAAACCACCACTGGCGGCGCGTTTGGCGGCAAAGAAGATGTGCCATCGTTGCCCGCAGCGCAGGCAGCACTACTCGCCTGGCACACGCGCCGCCCGGTGAAACTCATCTACGGGCGTGAAGAAGATATCATCTGCACCAGCAAACGCCATGCGGCGTACATTCATGCCCAACACGGTGCGCGCGCGGATGGCACGCTGCACGCCGTAGAGATCGAATATGTGATTGACGGCGGCGCGTATGCCACACTGAGTCCTGTCGTCTTATTTCGCGGCGTGGTGCATGCGGTGGGGCCGTATCGCTGTGCGAACGTGCGCATCATAGGTGATGCGGTTGCGACCAACAATGTGCCGGCGGGCGCGTTTCGCGGATTTGGATCACCCCAAGTGTTGTTTGCTGCTGAGCGTCAAATGGATGAGCTGGCGCGCGCACTGCACATGGACCCGGTTGAGGTGCGGCGGCGCAATCTTCTACGCACCGGTGATGCAACCATCACCGGCCAGCTTTTGCCGGAAAGTGTCGGCGCGCATGAGACGCTGGAACGCGCGCTGCAGACAGCGCACGTGCGGCCGTTGCGGGCGGTGCCGTCATCTGATCCTGGGCGTTTCGCGCGCGGCACGGGCATCTCCACTATTTTCTACGGCGTCGGCTTGGGCGCAGGCGGCGCGCGCCTTGCTCGCACCGGCGCCGAAGTCTGCATCAACGAAGATGGCAGCGTCTCATGCGCTGTCGGTACGACTGAAATTGGCCAGGGCATGCGCACCGTGCTCTCTCAAATTGTGGCGGATTCCTTGGGCATTGCACCTGACCTTGTCACCATGCTGCCAACAGACACCACGCGCGTGCCCGATTCCGGCCCGACGGTAGCCTCGCGCTCCACCACCATGTCGGGCGGCGCGTTGCAGGATGCCGCGCACACCTTGCGTACGCGGCTTTTGTGCGTGGCTGCGGAACTGCTGCGCTGTGAGGCCGAGGAACTCAGTGTGCGCGGCGGTTTTGTCTGGCGCGGCAGTAACGCCACACACCTTTCTTGGATGCAGCTCGTCCATACGTGCAATGAGCGCCGCATCGGCCTCGCTGCCACTGGCTGGCATCATCCCCGCGAGCTGCCGTTCGACTGGCAGACCTGCCAGGGCGACGCCTACGCGGTGTTTGCATTTGCGACGAACATAGCCGACGTGGAAGTTGACCGGCACACTGGGCGCGTGCGCGTGCTGCGCATCGTCGCGGCGCACGACGTCGGCACAGCCGTCAATCCTGCGCTGGTGGAAGGCCAAATCGAAGGCGGCACGCTGCAGGGCATGGGCTATGCCTTGTATGAAGAGATTGTCAGCGAGAACGGCCGCATCAAGAATCCACAATTCTCAACCTATATTATTCCCACAGCGGCAGATATGCCGGAGATTGTGCCTGTAATTGTCGAGGCGCGCTATTCTGAAGGGCCGTTGGGCGCGAAAGGGTTTGGCGAACAGCCGCTGATGGGCGTGGCGCCGGCCATCGCCAACGCCGTCTGCCATGCGCTGGTGGGGATCAGTGTACACAAGCTGCCGTTGACGCCGGAATATATCTGGGAACGCATGACAGCGCACGCTTGCGCGCCTCAGTCTAACAATTGTCCGGTGTAGGCAAAATCCATCGCTAGTGCGGTGGCCAGCGCGGCGATGTCCATGAGGGCCTGGACGTGCTGTGCTTGTGGAAAGCGCAGTTTCAACACGCATGCACGCTCCGTCATTTTGTCCAGAATGGCCTCGGCATCTGACGGGCGAATGTCCGACCAGCGTGTCATGCGCGCCAGGAGGAATGCACGGTGTGCGCGCACCGCTTTGGCCACGCTGGTGCTGCCGGGCACAGCGATGCGAGGAAATATTTCACGCAAACGGTCGTCTACGTAGCCTTGCGCCGCGGCGCGGAAGCGTTCTGCGCGTTCGCCGTAATGCTGGCTGAGCAAGGCGGTGTTTTTTTCGACCGGATTGAGTAGTTCACCGCCGGTGACAGGCGGCATGCGCTTGCCCACGCGGCGCATGACACAGTTGACATACTGCAGCTTGGCCAGCGCCGGCCAGCCGCGGTAGCGCCGCCGCCAGTTTGACCGCGGGGTCAGCCAGACGGCAAATGTTTCGGCAAAATCTTCATCCGGATGCTTTTGTGCATACGTGCGGCCGTACTGCGCAGATGACAAGTGCCGCACGAATTCACGGCTCGACGGCTCGGCTTTGAACACCTCGCGGTACGGGCGGTGAAACGAACCGAACAATGCACGCCAGTCATCGCGCTCCCACAAGCGGTATGCGTAATTGAACGCATGTGCCGCCTCATGCCGCAACAACATCATGATCATGTGCGCGTCTTCCACTTCGCCGGTCTGCTCTTCTTCGATGCGGCGCAGGCGCTCGTCGGCCAAGTAGAAGGGAATGCCAATCACAGGCACTTGATCGGGACAGCCCCAGCTGTCCGTCAAGTAACAGTGCGGCCGGAAGATCAGGCGCTTGGCGGACAACTCACGGTACAAGCGGCGGATGAAGGGCTCCAGCAGCGAGCCCTCAATTTGCAACCCAAGATCGCAGATGCGCGTGTTAAGCAATTCGTAACGCGTCGTATCCCAGTTGTTAAACCGTGCAACCGCCCGGGCTGTCATACCGTCTCCTCGTGGCTCATCTGCATGGTATTGTGTTCACGCCAGATGCCGCATGTGGAAGGCCAGCGCGTCCTGGACATGCGTGTCCCAGTACTCCCACGTATGTGCACCGGGAAATTCTTCATATTCATGCGCAATGCCCAGCGTGTTCAAATGCGCGTGGAAACGGCGGTTGGCTTCGATCAGAAAGTCATCAGTACCGCAGTCAATCCGCAGCGCCGGTGCCTGGGCGCGGTCCAGTCGCGCAGCACTTGCAAACACATCATTGGCGCCGCCGACGGGATTTTCGCCAAACACGCACCGGTATTCTGGAATGTCCCGCGCGCGCTCCGGCAGGCAGGCAATGTCATACGCGCCGGAATGGCCGTTGGCGGAAACGAATAATTCAGGAAACTTCAGCGCCAGTTTAATCGCGCCGTAGCCGCCCATGGACAGCCCGCCGATGGCACGCCCCGCACGCTCCGCGCGCGTCGGCAACACACTGTCAATGTAGGGTATCAGATCCTTGATGAGGTATGATTCGTAGCGAGGCCCGTCCACGCCATCACAGTACCAATACCGCCCGCCGTCCGGCATGACGACGATCAGCGGCAGATGTTGCGCATAGCGTTCGATGCTGGTGCGGTGCTGCCACGCGCTGTAATCATCGGACAGGCCGTGTAACAAATAGTAGACCGGCAGGCGGCCGTTAATCTGCTCCGGCAGAATGATGTTCATGGCCGTCATCTTGCGCAGCGACGGGCTGAAATGATGAAGGTTACAGAGTGCCATGCTAGTACCTAGAGTGAGTGATTACAACGGCCATGTGGGAATATGGCGATCAATCGTGTGCATCAGGGTGATGGTACGGCCGAGCGCGGTGATAATTTTTTGATAATGGATTTTGTCGCCGGGGCTCAACACACGGCCTTTACGGTCTTTCAGCCATTTGGCGCACACGTGGTAGCCGCCAATCTGAAATTGCCACACCGCCTCCGGCACGGGCGTGAAATGCTGCGTGGCGTTGATGTACACCGCGCCGCCGCGGTACTCCACACGGTCTACTTCATCGTTGCCGGCCTGCGGGTACTTCACCGGCGATGTCAACGGATGATTGCATACATCCAGCGCGGGCGATTGCAGCAGGTGCAGCGCGGCCAGCTCCCTGCCCACGCCGCACAACGCGCGGAACAACGCCGCGTCGCTTGTCAGAGGAATGCGCGGGAAGGCGATTTTGAGGAATTCAGCGTAGCGCACGCGGTACCCGGGCGCGTGCAGCACGGCATAGATGTAATCAAACGCATCGTCAGGTCCGAAGGTCTTTTTCAGATCGCCGTTGCCGGACGGCACAAAGGCCATGCCAAGCTGCGCGCTGAGGCGCTCAACAAAGGCGGGGGTGAAATTGTGCCGGCGCGTGGCGTATGGGGCTTGCGGCTCGAGAATCATCAGCGCTTGCGACAAGGCATGCACCGTGCGGCTCTTGGGCTTTTTTTCTGTGGCATACACGTACAACGGAAATGCAGACGCGATACCGCGGTTGCTGAGGAACACACGGCATTCCGTCAGACCATGTGTAACGAACGCATAACAAAATTCGGGCACGTGCATGTGATACTGCCGCATGGCAAGCAGCGCGCGGTTCGGCCCGGCCAGCAGATGCTGCATCACCTTCTCGGCCGGGCGGCTGGTGAGCCCAATTTTGTAGTACATCCAGCGCACATCAAACGGCCGGTACAGACAAGGCTGAATGCACGCCTCGTCAAAGCGTGTCGCCGCGCGCCGCGCCAGCAAATCATAGCTGGTTGAATTCTCAACCCGGTACCGCTCGCTAAATGGCGGCACCACACCATGCGGCGAATAGAACACCCGCATGCGCTCGGCCAGCTGCGCGCGATCCATGTCGATAAACAATTCATCCCGGTCGGTTTTGATCCCGTTCTGGAAAGTCACAAAAATCTCCGTCAGCGCCATGCCATGTTCGTACTCCCTCACGCCGCTGAAATCTTTTGGCGTGAAGAAAAAGTATTCGCGCGCCGGCTTGAGCTGCCGCCATTTGGTGCGGCGCACGTCGTGTGTTTCAAGATACGCATATTTGTCCGCGCGGCTGCCCCACACGTCGGCATAGTGCACGCGCCCCGGCCCTTTCTTCTTGGGATTCTTGACAAAGAGGGCAATCGCCACGCCTTGCTGAATGTCAAAGATGTTCTCATCTTTTGCCCCGCCGGGCGTGGTCTCTTGTTTGCGCAGATTGCCGTGCAAATTCAGAATGTAGATGTCGCTGAAGGCCTCGCGCAGCGCCTCCCGCATGCGCCGGTGTATGATGCCGTCAAGATACGTGTTGTTGGTGACAAACGCCAACACCCCCGCGCCTGTGCGTTCGATGCGCCACTGCCCCCAGCGGATAAACTTGATGAAATCGTCGTCCAAATTAAGTTTCTTTTCGCGCAGCCCGGTTTTGTAATCTTCCAAAAGATTAAGAATCCACTCGCTGCGGTTCATCTGGCCGAAATTGGAATACGGCGGATTGCCCAGCACCACCATGATGGGCAGGTCTTTTTTGATGGCCGCCGCGGCGTTGGCCTCGTCCGAGAGATACTGTGCAAACATAATCTCGGAGCGCCGCACGGCTTCTTCCAACGTGTTGGTCAGAAAAACGTTCAACCGGCATTTTTTGTCGAGTGCACACGACCAGTGCGGGCGGATGTCCGGCGGCAGGTCGTACCCCGCCAGTTGCAGCGCGAGTTTGAAATGCGCCACGGCATACGGCGCCATCAGCAGCTCAAAACCGAAGATGCGCGAAATGAGATGGTTGCGCACATACTCGGCCCACTGGCCGCCGGTCTGCCGCTGTAAAAATTGCCGGCGGATATGATCAATCACGGCATACAAAAACGTGCCCGTGCCGCAGGCCGGATCGAGAATAAGCACACGCGGCTGCCCGCCCGCGCCGGCCGTGTCGGCCAGGCCCGCTGCCAGCCCGAACTCATCTGCCAGCAGCGCATCCACCGAGCGCACGATGTACTGCACGGCCGGCGACGGCGTGTAGTACACCCCGCGCGCTTCGCGCAACGCTGGATCATAGCACGCCAAAAACGTTTCGTAAAAATGCACAATCGGGTCTTCCCGGTTGGCGCGCGTGCCAAAATCGGCCATGATCGCGGGCATGTCGGCGTGCGCCAGCACGCTGATGATGTCGTCCATGAACCCGGTGTACGGTTCGTCGTCAATGTTCGGGCCAGCGACAAGCTGAAATATCTGGCGCAAAAATGGATTGGAGTGCGGGATCAGGCTAAGCGCCGCAGCGCGCGTGAACTCAGGCGTGGCGCTGTCGTTGCAGCGCGCGGTGAACAGCCCGTAGGTGATTGTCTGGGCATACATGTCGGCAAACTGCTCTTCCGGCAAGTCCGGAATGAGCGTTTCGCGGAACGCTCGCAGCAGCAAGCGCAGCAGTTGCGAGCCGTCTTGTGCCAATGCTTGCGCAACAATGTCGCGCACCTGATGGGTGAGCGGTGCGAGCCGCTCAGCCAGTTGCTTGGCGGAGCGCACGGGCGCCGGCTCGTGCGTGACAAACTGTTCCAGCAGGGCTAGCGCGGCAGTGCCGCCGTCCGGCGCCGGCACCACCCGCGTGCCGTTCCACTCGCCCAGCGCGGCTGCGGCGCGCAGTTTGCCGTCCACGTACCAGCGCAGCGCCAGAAAGTCCGTCAGCACCAGATTGGGGAGCGTGCGGTAGCGCGCAAGCTGCGGTGTAGATTCCACTTTGCGCAAATCAACGCCCACGTTTTTGGCCTCGATATAGCCCAGCGTGATGCGCGGGCGCGCCCGCACCAGCACATAATCAGGCGCGCCGCAGGCAATCCGCCCGGGCTCGTTGACAGCCTCCACGCACGGGAAGAACGTTTCCAGCAGCTGTTTGAACGCCGGCCGGTGCGTGTGCTCCGTCGCATTCCCCGCCTGCAACGCGCGCTCGAGCAGCGCCAGATATTTTTGAAGTGGCTCGTTCATTCCGTATTAGTATACAAAACTGGCAGCAAACGTTCGCCGGTGCGCAAACTCAGCAGTGGATCGGCACAGGTGCGGCCGAGGATACCGCAAAACTTCCCGCCAAAAACATACGGCCCAAGATGGACGTAACGCGTCGTGACAGATTCAGGATCATCCGGCGCCGGAAATTGTGCCGTGGGCAGCTCAACAAACTCTTGGACAATAAAATCATGCGGCAGCGCTTGTTCAATTCCACTATTCCACGTCTGTTGATCCACAAAACGGCCTTGCACGATGCCATAGCCAAGTTTTGACACACACGGTTTGATGACAAAGAGCTCCCGGTGCGCCCGGACAAACGGCAGAAGATCAACGTCTTCTCCATGGTACATCGCGCGGCCGGGCCGCAGGAGCGCCGTCCACGGCACGTGGTTTTGAACCGCAGTCAGCAGTTCCGGCGGCAAGAGCTGCTGCATCAGCGGGTCATGGAAAAAGGCAAACAACCGCTTGCTAAATGCGATCTGCGAGCGCAAGGCGCCAACCATGCAGACCCGGCGCGCCGCGAAGGCCGCGGACACAGGCGCCAGCTGGTCAAAATGCTCCGCATAATCGCTGCCGAGCATGCGGCGGTAGATGAGATGCACGGGCTGGCCGCGAAACGTCAACGTGCGCCCGTCAAAGGCTGCTTCGCCGGGCGTAACAATGTGTGCGCGGATGCCGCGCGCCTCCAGCGCCTCCTTCATCGCCGTAAACTCCCAGTGCGTCGGTTCACCGGGCAAATCAAAAATGGCTGCCACCGGCTCGGCCGGCAACCCGGCTGCTGGAGATGACTGGCGAAACCGCGCGTAACATTCGAGCAGCGTCTCCAGCACACGCGGCACGACACGGTCGTACTGCATCTGCTGCAAACCATAGGCGGGCTGAGCCCCGCACACTTCCATGTAGGCTGCATGCATGCCGTCCACATTGCTCATAGCCGAGCAGCCGTCGGTATTCAGCTCAATAAAGGAAAACCGCCCGTCATGCAACACCGCGTCGAAGCGTGCACACGGAATATTCATGCCATAGCCAGATTCAAGCAGCACCAGCCTCCAAAACGCAGGATCAAAACAATAATGTGTATGCCATTGCGGGTGTGCGACAATGAAATTCGTGACCATGTCCGCTGCGTGCACGACTGCTTCGGACGCCGCCGCAATCATGGCGCGCTCGGCGGCGGAGAGGCGTGCCGGGGCAAGCTCGCAGGTATAGGTCCAGCGGCCGTATTTGATATTGCGCGCGCCAAACAGTTGCCGCAGGCGGCTGGCGTCGGTGCGGGCCTGCGCCGCGGGCACCGGCAGATGGGGCGTGATCGTCATGGCGCAGGCGCGCTGTCCTGAGACATGTCCTGCCAGTCATGGCAGACATGCTCAAACTCGTAGGCTGCCGCTAGCGCGCTGAGCCGCGCGAGTGTTCTGTACAACTGCTGGTCAGTCTGGCCGCAGACGCATTCTGCCGGCTGGTTGGGCGGCGTGAGTTCGCAATAACGATAGAACGTCATGCCGCGCGCGTTCAGATTGTCCAGCGCGGTGCGTTCGGCATTGGCACGGATGAACGTGCCCACCACGGCGCCGCCCACCATGTACACAACGGGTTCAGAGACAAACGTGTGCGTGACTGCCCGGGTCGGTATCGCTTCCTGCACCAGCACGGCATGAATGGGCCGGCGGCCTTTGCCTACGGCCATTTTGTTGCGCTCCTTGCGGTTCATAGTAAGAATTTCATCCGGCGATTGCACCACCATGATGCCCATGCCATACGTACCCGTGTCGCTCTTGATAAATACATGCGGCGTATCCGTAATGCCGTATTCAGCATATTTCGCCCGCACGCGCTCGAGAACAGTGCCCACCGCTGCCGCCACACGCGCGCGCCCGGCCTCCGTGGCAAACGTGCATTCGGTGATGCATTCCGTATCCACATCCAGCAGCCATGGATCAAACTCAAGTGTGCGCGCCATGGCGCGCACCAACCCGCGGTAGCATGCAAAGAATTGCGCCTTGCTGCGCCTGTGCCAGCCCAGGCAGGGCGGCGGAATCACCCGTTGCCGCAGCCCGTCCAACCACGGCAACACGCCCGCCGACAAGTCATTATTCAGCAAAATCCAGTCATACGGCACGCCCGCTGCGTCAACTAGTAAATCATCATCACGGCGCACGGGTTCAACAGGCACATGTGCCCCATCCTGCGTGATCAATTCGCGCGGTGTAACGCCATCTTCAGCCGGCAGCGCCGCAATCGTCACTTGCAGGCCGGCGCCCGTCAGAATGTCGCGCAGACTGCGCAGGTGTGCATTGTAGAACAGGTTGCGCGAATGCGCCTCCGGCACCAGCAACACCCGCTGATGCGGCACACGGTCAAAGCGCCGCGCCAGAAAGCATGTGACTTCCTCGACGGCCGATTGGCAGCTGCGTTCACACAAATTGTTGAAGCCCGCGGGAAAGAGATTCAAATCTACGCAGGCGGCCTTTGCGCCTGAATCGCGCAAATCTGCCGACGCATAAAACGGCAGGCAGTGCCCGCGCGCGGCCTCCGCCAGCCACGCCTCCATGGCCTCCAGGCGCGGCGCCAACGTGGTGGAAAGAGCCGTATGCATTCAGCACAGCCCCCGCGGCAGTGACACGTTACAGTCCGCGCAGCCGCTCGCCCAGCGTCGCAGCAGCATCGGGCGCAGAGCCGTTGATTGCATCTATGATCACACCCTGCGTGTCTATCACCAACGCGCATGGCACCACCCGCACGGCAAAGGCGCGTGCCGTCGTGCGTTGGTCATCACAGTAGAGCGGCATTGTCAGCCGCGCCGTGCGTGCATACGCTTGCAGTGTTTTGCCGTCGGCGCCCGCAGCCACCGTGACGAATTTCACCTTGGCATTATGCGCGCGGTAGAGCTGCTCCAGCTCGCGCGTAAACGCGCGGCCTTCCGGGCTGATCGTGCTGAAAAAACTCAGCACCACGGGCTGCGCTCCCAGCGCAATGTCCGCTTTTTTTCCCGACGTGTACTGCACGCGAATAGCAGGCGCATTCGAGCCGAGCAGTGGATGCGCCAAGCGCAACTCTTGCGCATTCAGCGCCCGGTCAAGATCCAGCACCATGACGCCGTGGGGCACCGCCGTCTGGAACATGCCGGGCGCCAGTGGCGCGTTCACACGCACATCACTCAGCACGACCCGCTCCAGCGGCCGGCCATACGCATTCACGCGCTCGTAACACACCGGAATGCCCTCCGTGCTGACAATCAGGCGCACCGCTTGCGACACATAATTGCTGATGCCCTCGGCGCCATAAGCCTCGGCCACGCGCATCACCTCCTTGTACGCATGCGTGTCCGTGCGGTCACGGCCAGAAAATTCGAATCCGGATGGATGCGCTCTCACGCGGTCGAACCGCACCAGCCGGCGCACGCCAAGATAGGTGTTCGTGCGGTCATGGGTCAGCATCAGCAGTTGCGAACTCTGCGCGAAGACATAGAACAATTCTTCCATGGACTGGCGCGTCCAGCGGCTGGCATTGAGCACTTTGCCATTCGGCGCCGATTCGATTTGCCAGCCGTTCATGCCGTCACACACCGTTAATTCACACTTGCGTGTGGTGCCGTTCAGCTCTTCCACATATGCTTCGCGGCGAAACGCAAACGGCGGCTGCTGCGCTATCAATCCCGTAATAATCACGGACCCTTTCAGCGACTCGATCTCCACGGAAAACGCGGCCACGTAATTCGACACGTGCGCCAGGTTCTGTGCCGCGTGCAGAAAGGCCTTGCGCACGGCCGCAGGCTCGTCGTCGGGCACGAGCGGCGCGGCCAGTGCCAAGCCGCAGCCGCACAGGCCTGCCAGCATCCGTCCTGCGGGCCGTATCATAATTCCGGCTGCCAGAGATATTGCACCAGCGGCGTCTCCGTGCGCCAGCGTTCGGGCAGCGGCAGCTCCAGCGACGGCTGCAGGCGTGCGCTCAAAATGTCCGCCAGCGTCCGTGTGCGCCGGTAGCGTATGCGCCGAAACTCCGTGACACCCGTCAGCTTCCGCAGCAGTGCCACCGCGTCGTCTTCGTAGCCGATTTCGTCAATCAAGTCCAGCTCCAACGCCTGCGTGGCCGTGTAGATACGGCCATCCGCCAGCGCGCGCACCTGCTCTTCTTCCAGCCCGCGGCTGCGCGCCACCACCGAGACAAACCGGTCATACATGTCATTCACCGTGGCCTGCAAGATGTTCGTTTCGGCCGTCGTCGGCTCACGCAATGGATTGAGCAAATCTTTGTTCGCCCCAGATTTAATCGTCACACCGCGTACGCCCAGCTTGTCGCCCAAGCCCTTAAAATTCATCGCCGAAATGAGCACACCAATCGAACCGGTGATGGTCGTGCGATGCGCCACTATTTTGTCCGCTGCAGCGCTCACATAATACCCGCCCGACGCCGCCACATCGCGCATCAACGCCACCACCTTGCGCGGTGTATCACCTGATGACTTGAAGCGCAACAGACGTTCATAGATCACATCACTGGCCGTCACGCCTCCGCCCGGGCTGTCCACCAGCAGCACAATTCCAATCACCTGCGGGTCCTTCTCGGCCGCCTCGATCTGCTTCAAAATGTGCGTTGTCATGTCCTCTTCGGTGATGAACATGCTCTGGCGCCCGGCAAAGCTGATGACGCCAATGACCTCAATCTGCACGACTTTTTTGCGGCCGCTGCCGCTGATGCGTTCTTCGTTGAACTTCAGGGAAGCCGAACTGCCTTCCATGCCCGCAACCATTGAGGACGCCGCCGCAACAATCACCAGCACGATATTGGCAAACACGCTCACGCCCAGGAGCAGCAGGAGCACAATGATGGCCAGCCAATGGCCGGCCGTTGAACGCCGCGGCGCGGGCGTGCCGGGTGCGGCGGGTGGTGGGATTACATGCAGTTGGTCATTCATGGTTGCTTGTTAGTTCATAGGTTTCGCGGGCGATCTCCAGTTCTTCGTTGGTCGGAATCACCCATACAGGTATGCGCGACGCCGGCGTGGAAATGCAGTGCGCAACGCCCCGCCGCTGGTTTGCCGTCTCGTCCAGTTCAATCCCCACACCACGCAGTGTGCCGCATATCACGGCGCGCAGTGATGGGGAGTTTTCGCCAATCCCCGCGGTAAATACAATCCCATCTACACGCGGCAGAATCGCGGCATACGCGCCGATGTATTTGGCGATTCCGTAGGCCCACATTTCAACAGCCAGCGCGGCGCGGGTGTTGCCCTGCCGCGCCGCGCCTTCCACATCGCGCATGTCGCTGCTTACGCCGGAAAAGCCCAGCAGCCCGCTGCGCTTGTTCAGCATGTCGTTGATTTGACCGGGGTTCAACCCTTTGTGATGCATCAGATGAAACACCAGCGCAGGATCAATGTCGCCGCACCGCGTGCCCATAATCACCCCGGGCAACGGCGTGAACCCCATGCTCGTGTCCACCGACCGCCCGTTCTCCACCGCGGTCAATGACGACCCATTGCCCAAATGGCACGTGATACAACACACCTCATGCAAGGGTATCCCCGCCGCCTGCGAAAACGTGTGTGTCACGTATTTGTGGCTCGTCCCATGAAAGCCGTACCGGCGGATGCGGTCGTGCTCATACAATTCGTAGGGCAGCGCATAGTGAAACGCGTGCGGCGGCATGCTTTGGTGAAACGCCGTGTCAAACACGGCGACATTGGGCACCCCCGGCAGCGCCCGCATGCACGCCTGGATGCCCGCCAAATTCGCCGGGTTGTGCAGCGGCGCCAGCGTGCAACACGCCTCAATGCACCGCAGCACCTCGTCATCAATGCGCACCGAGCCCGTAAAATCTTCGCCGCCGTGCACCACGCGATGCCCAAAGGCACGAATGTCTCCCGGTGCACTCAGTACGGCCGTCTCGCCCGTCGTCAGCACGCTGATCACGTGCGTAATGGCTGCCGTGTGATCTGGCGCGCTCACCGGCGCGGCCGGAAAACTCCGCTCCCCTGTGCTGTAAATGAATTGTGCCGAAACTTTTTGCCCGATGCGGTCTACCAGTCCTTTGGCCACCACCCGCTCGGCCGGCAGTTGGATGAGCTGAAACTTCAGGCTCGAACTGCCGCAATTAACCACCATTATGTACATAGATCAGAAATATGCGGGCGGCCGGTGCGCTGCACACCGGCCACCCTTTATGCCTTGTCACGCAGGCAACATCAGTTTTTCTTCCACACCCACACGCCATTCTCTTCCACTTCCACCCACACGCCCTTTGATTTTTCGCGGAAGGCCTTGGCATATGTCTCCTGCACCGTGCGCACATCCACACCCTGTTCGCGCGCGTCAATTTCATAAAACGCCTTGCGCGCCGCGTTCAGTTCGCCCGCAATCTTTGCCGCTTCCGCCAATTGCTGCGTCGTGGCGAGGCCGCCCTTGTTGATCACCGACACAAAGCCATCGCGATTCTCGCCCAGCATGTCCGACTTCAGCAGCGGAGCCGCCTTGCGGTCGGCTTCCTTCATGCGCTCCAACGCGGCTTTCCATGCCGCTGACTGCTTGGCCGGCGCCGCCGCATAGGCCGGGCTGACACTCAGCACCTGTGCCAGGCGGCTTGCCGCCCGCTCGATCAGCAGCGCGCCGTCATCATTCATGTCCGGCTCTTCTGCGCCTTCGCGCCCGCTCAACACGTCATCCACCACGCTGGCCGCATGCTGGTAAATGTGAATCTTGATCTCGGCATTGATTGGAATCGGCTTGTCCTTGTCGCCAACGATCTTGACTTCCGGCGAACACGCGGTGTACAGCACCGCACCAATCAGCGCAACCACGCCGTGTATACCGCACATGCGATACGTCTTCATACGTGCAACTCCTCTCTCAGGGTGAAGAAACGGTTGTTCATAACTATCTGCGCTAAATTATAGCACAAAACCGCCCAAAACACAAACAACCCTGCCGCACACCTCCACGCACACGGTGACGGCCACGCATGGGCGCACCTTTCAGCACATCTGCATGCGCCGTCCGCATGTCTGCACCCAGATGCGGCGACTCGCGACATAGGCGTGAAGAGGCAGCGGCCTCGCTGCCCTTGTGCCCTGCGCGCATAAGGCCGCCGGGGCCGGCGGCCCTCCCTAATCGCCGGATTCACGTACACCCTGCACTTGCATGCGGCGCATGAGAATGCTACACTAGTGCCATGAACAACGCCACCCTTGTCAAAAAAGCCCGCGCCCTCGCGCAACGCTACGCTATCAGCAACGGCTCATCATTCCACCTCAAAGATGTTGATCCGGGTGATACCGCCCATCTCGGCTCAAAAGACAAACCACGCGTGAAAGAGCTGCTGCAGCACGGTATTACGCATCTTGCGGCGCTGCAGGAC
>Ga0308414_1000641_pt1 | contig 22489 bp, 22 predicted proteins | sample HotsprSampleOS50_FD_205667 | JGI IMG/M metagenome (GOLD analysis project Ga0308414, IMG submission 205667) | Hot spring phototrophic mat microbial communities from Octopus Spring, Yellowstone National Park, Wyoming, United States - 20090730_OS50 ...
GTTCCATCTCGTCTTCAATGGCGCGGCGCACACCGGCTGTCCGCCCCGGCTGCTTGACGCGCGCCACCACGGTGAACAGGTACGGGTCCAGATGATCCACGGCATTGGCCCACAGGTCCTCGGCCCATTGCTCTTCAATCACGAGGCGCCGGTACAGGTCCGAGCCCTGGCTGAAGCACAGCGCCGAGATCAGATCGAGCGCGGCGCATTCCAGCGAGGAATCATCGTAAGCGGGCGCCCGCTGCGCCACAGCCACGCAAGGCAGGGTGTGGCTCTCCCATTCGATCCGCGCCTCGCGCAGGCCCTGCTGCGGCGGCTCCTGCGGGACCTCCAGCCGGCAGGCGCCGCGCGGCCATGCGCCCCAGTGCTTCTCGACGAGCGCGCCAACGGCCTCGGGTTCGATGTCCCCGGCTGCCAGAATCGTCGTGTTTTCGGGGCGGTAGAAGCGGCTGAAAAACTCGAGGCTGTAGCCGTACATCTCCGGCATGCGCTCGATGTCGCGCAGGAAGCCCATCGTCGTGTGCTTGTAGGGATGCGCGTCGAAGGCCGTGTCGCGCAGCACCTCGTGCAGGCGGTTCAGGGGCTCGGCGCTGTCTTTCCAGTACTCGCCGAGCACGGCCAGCGCTTCCGTGCGGAAATCCTCTTCGCCGTACTCGAGGCGCAGGAAACGGTCCGCTTCCATCTCGAGCAGCGCATCCAGGTCCGCCGCAGCCAGCGTCGTGTGATACACGGTGCGGTCGTCGTCGGTGTAGGCGTTGGAGGAGGCGCCGAGCCGCTGCAGCTCGCGCTCGTAGCGCTCGGGCGGCCATGCGGGGGTCCCGCGGAACATCATGTGCTCGAAAAAATGCGCGAAGCCGCTGCGGCCCGGTTCGACTTCATTGCGCGAACCCGCATGCACGATGATGTAGACGCTCGCCGTGCCGCGCCAGGGCAACGGCACGGCCACCAGCCTCAGGCCGTTGGGGAAGTCGTGGATGTGCCAGTCGAAGGGGAAAGCGTTCGGTTGCGCCATGAATCTCCGCGAATCTCTTCGTAGATTTCCGCCACGCCGATCAGCCGTTCGTCCTGCCAGGGCGCGCCGATGAACTGCACGCCCACGGGCATCCCCTCGCCGTTGACACCCGCAGGCGCCACCATGGCGGGCAGCCCGAACAGATTGGCAGGCGTCAGCGGGCGCGCCGCTTCCAGGATGGGCATGGGCGGCTGCCGGTGCGGGAACGCCGCCGTGCCGAAGGCCGGCGCCACGACAACCAGATCCTCGCCCATGTGCTCGAGCAGCCGGGCGCGCGCCGCATCGCGGTCGGCCAGCACGGCCAGCAGGCGCTCCGTGGCGACGGTCTCGCGCGCCTCCTGCATCAGAGCCGTGCCCGTCCAGGCGCAGTCTTGCTCGCGGCCGGCGATCATGGGGCGCAGGCTTTGCGTGATGAGATCGACGAACAGCGCGCGCCACAGCCCGTGCGCGCTTTCCATCAGGCGGGCGTCGAAGTCCGCTTTGGCGAAACCGGCCTGCCAGAGCTGTTCCGCCGCGCGGACAGCGGCTGTCTCGCAGGCCGCGTTGACGCCGCCGGGCAGCCACAACGCCACCCGGGAGCGCCGGGCGTCCGGCATGCGGACGGGCACGGGGGCGCTGAAGGGATCGCGAACATCCCAGCCCGCCAATGTTTCAAACAGAATCCGAACATCGCGTGCGGTGCGGGCCATGGGGCCGCCGACGCCCATGAAGCCGCCCGGGTGGCCGATGACGGGCCAGTGGCCGCCCGCGCCCACGCGGCCGGGCGTGGGCTTCAGGCCGCAGATGCCGCAAAAATGGGCCGGCTCGCGAATGGAGCCCCCTCCGTCGCTGCCGATGCCGCCCGCGCTCATGAAAGCGGCGATGGCAGCCGCCTCGCCGCCGCTGGACCCGCCCGGGGTATAGGAGGGGTTCCAGGGATGGTTGGTCCGCCCGATGATGCGGTTGTCGGTTTCGTAATAGTAGAGGAACTCGGGCGTGGACGTCTTGCCGAGGACGATGGCGCCGGCCGCTTTCAGGCGCGCCGCCGCCGTGGAGTCCCGGGCGGCGCGCTCGCCGCGGCGCAGCAGGCTGCCGCAGAAGGTGACGCGCCCTTCCAGATCGAAGCTGTCCTTGACGGTGACGGGAATGCCCGCCAGCGGGCCTTGCCGCTTCTCCCGCGCTTGCGCCCGCGCCTGATCGGGGTATGTTTCGATGAAAGCATTCACGCGCGGATTTGTTTCGGCCATCTCCGAAAGATGGGCCTCCAGCAATTCTGAGGCGCTGACCTCGCCCCTGTCGAGCGCCTCCCGCATCCGCCAGAGAGGCATCCGGTTCCACATGCTTTCAGCCTAGCAGTCCGCCCGAAACTCCCCGCGGCGGCATCGCGGACAGCGCCGGCAGCGCAAGAGCCCGCTGCTACAATGGCGCATGTGGCGGCGTTGACCTTCGAACAGGCGCGCGCAGCGGTGCTCGAACGCGTGGCGGCGCGCGCGGCGCGGCCGGCGGCGGAGACGGCGCCGCTCGACGAGGCCTGCGGGCGCGTGCTGGCGGAAACCGTGCCGGCAGACCGCGATTATCCGCCCGAACCCCGATCCATGCGCGACGGCTTTGCGCTGCAGGCGGCGTCCACGCCGGGCGAGCTGCGCGTGATCGGAGAAGTCCGCGCCGGCGAGCCATGCCGTTTCCGCGTGGGGGCGGGCGAAGCCGTCGAGATCATGACCGGCGCCTCCGTGCCGGAAGGCGCCGACGCGGTGGTGATGGTGGAGCACGTCTCCGTGTCGGAAGGCAGGCTCCGCGTGCCGCAGGCGGCGGAGCCGGGCTCGAACATCAGCCCGCGCGGCTCCAGCCTGAAAGCAGGCGCGCCCGCGCTGGAGGCGGGCACGAGGCTCACTCCGGCTTCCACGGCGCTGCTGGCCGCAGTAGGCGCCGCGCGGGTGCCGGTGTTCCGCCGGCCGCGGGTGGCCATTCTGCCGACCGGGGACGAGCTCGTGGAGATCGGACAGCGCCCCGAACCCTGGCAGATCCGCAACTCCAACTCCCATGCCCTGGCCGCGCAGGTGCGCCGCGCAGGCGGCGACCCGGTGATGCTGCCGCCCGTGCGCGACCGTCTGGAAGACACCGTGCAGGCGCTTGAAGAGGCATTGAAACAGGATCTGGTGCTTTTGTCGGGAGGCGTCAGCGCCGGCAAGTACGATCTTGTGGAGAAGGCGCTGGAACGCTTCGGGGCGGTGTTCTACTTCGACAGAGTGCTGATCCAGCCCGGCCAGCCCTGCGTGTTCGGCCGCGCCGGCGAGACGTTCTTTTTCGGGCTTCCCGGCAACCCGGCGTCCACGTTCGTCTGCTTCGAGATCTTCGCCCGCGCGGCGCTGGATCTGCTGGGGGGCGTGGCGCGCCCGGCGATGCCTTTCGCTCTGGCGGTGCTCGCCGAGCCGTTCCGCCACAAGCCCGGGCTGACGCGCTTTCTGCCGGCGAGGCTGGAGGATGGCGCGCGCCTGCGCCCCATTGCGTGGGGCGGCTCGGGCGACGTGCGCGCGCTGGCCGGCGCCAACTGTTTTCTGGTCGCCGACCCGGACCGGCCCGGTTATGACGCCGGCGAACTGATCCGCGTGCTGATGGCCGTATGAAGAAGCTGTCCCACTATGACGAAGCGGGCCGCGCCCGCATGGTGGATGTGAGCGCCAAGGCGCCCACGGCAAGAACAGCGCGCGCCGAGGCGCTGGTGCGCATGAAGCCAGAGGTAATTCGCGCTCTCGATCACAACCCGAAAGGCGACCCGTTGGAAGTGGCCCGGATCGCGGGCATTCAGGCGGCCAAGCGCACCGCGGATCTGATCCCCATGTGCCACCCGCTGCCGCTGACCCACGCCGACGTGGCGGTCTCCGTGGAAGCGCGCGGCGTGCGGATCGAAAGCTCGGTCTCGACAACGGCGCAGACCGGCGTGGAGATGGAAGCATTGACGGCGGCGGCAGTGGCGGCGCTCACGGTCTATGACATGACCAAGGCGCTCGACAAGTCGATCACCATTGAGAAGGTCCGCTTGCTGGAGAAGACGGGCGGCAAGTCGGGCCAGTACCGGCGCGGGAAGCGATGATCCGCGTTGCTGTCTTGACGATCTCGGACTCCGGCGCCGCCGGCAAGAGGGAGGACGCTTCCGGACCCGCAGTGGCGCGGCGCTGCGAGGCGCAGGGCTGGCAGGTTGGCCGCCGGGAGATGCTGCCGGACGAGCCGGCGGCGATCGGGCAAACCCTGAGGGAACTGGCCGATTCCGGCGAGGCGGACGTGATCCTGACGACCGGGGGCACCGGCATCGCGGCGCGCGACTCGACGCCGGAAGCCACGCGCGCCGTGATCGAGAAGGAACTGCCCGGGCTCGGCGAGCTGATGCGGGCCGAGGGGCTGCGCCATACGCGGCGCGCCGTGCTCAGCCGCGCCGTGGCGGGCGTGCGCCGGCGCTGCCTCATTGTGAATCTGCCCGGCTCGCCCAAAGGTGCCGTTCAATCGCTGGATGCTATCTTGGATCTCGTGCCCCACATCGTGGACCTGCTGCAGGGGCGGACGGCACATACGCAGGAGACGTAACTGAGCTGATGAATCGCGCATCTCACCGAGTGATGAGATTTTTGTGTGCGGCCGCTTTGGCGTGCCTGGCATGGCCGGCCCCAGGGCAGTTGACGCTGCCCGGCACCCCGGCGCCGAAGCCGCAGACGCCGGCCAAAAAAGCGCCGCAGATGCCGGGACAGCCCGCGCCGCAGTTGCCCCCGGAGCTGGCGGAAGGGCCGGTGATCCGCGCCACGGTCAACGTCGTGCTCGTCCCGACCACGGTGACCGACGAGAAGGGCCGCTTCGTGCAGGGGCTGGAGCCGCACGACTTCCTCCTTTACGACAACGAGAAGCTGCAGACGATCAACCGCGACATCGCCTCGCTGCCGCTCTCGCTGGTGGTGTGCGTCCAGCGCAGCAGCAACGTGGATTCCGTCCTTCCGAAGATCCAGCGGATCGGAAACGTGCTCAACGATCTGCTCGTCGGACAGGACGGCGAAGCGGCGATCCTCGCCTTCCACCACGAGATCGACCTGTTGCAGGACTTCACGCGGGACCCCGACGAAATCAACGCCGCGGTGGCCAGGATCAAGCCGGGCAGCCGCAACTCGCGGCTGAACGATGCGGTGCAGACAGCCATCCGCATGCTGCGGTACAAGAAGGACCGGCGGAAGGTGATTCTGCTGATCGCCGAGACGCTCGACCGCTCTTCCGAGGCCAACGTGAGAGAAGTGGCCACGGAGCTGCAATTGCACAACGTGGATGTCTACACGCTGAATATCAACCGGCTGGTGACGCGGCTGCAGGAGAAGCCGGACCTGCCCCGGCCCGATCCCTTCCCTCCCGGCGCGCGGCCGCGGCCCGGCGTGGCGCCGATGGACCCGACCACGCAGGCGCAAATCTCCGGGGCGCCGGGTTATGCCGCCGAATTCATCCCGGTTGTGGAGGAGATTTTCCGCGCGGCCAAAGCGATTTTCGTGAAAAATCCCGCTGAAGTGTACACGAAATTCACGGGCGGAAGAGAGTTCGGCTTCACCACGCAGGACGGGCTGGAGCGCGCCATCGCCGCCATCGGATCCGAGATCCGCAGCCAGTACATCCTCAGCTACTCGCCGAACAACAAGATGGAGGGCGGCTTCCACCGCATTCGCGTGGAAGTGCGGCGCCCGCGGCTGAATGTGCGCACGCGCCCCGGATACTGGATGGCCGCCGTACCGGAGTGAGCGCCTCACGCGGCGCGGCGGAATTCCATCGCGGCGAAGCTGACCACGCTCTGCGGGTCGATATTCCACTGCTTGTACTGCCGCAGTTGGCCGCGCGCCTGCGGAACGGCTTTGAGAAACGTATAGAAGGGCGCGCTTCCGCACCATTTCAGGTCGTCGTGGTTGGGGCGGACCAGCTCCCAGAATCCCTCGGCATCGCCCTGCTCCAGGCGTTCGATGCGGCCGCGGTCGCGCTCGGCCACTTCCAGCATCTCGCCGCGTTGCGCCTCCGCCTGGATCGGATCGCCGTAGCGCCGCCCCATGTGGGCCATGTCGACGCCGAGAACCCAGCACAGGCGCCCGCCCTCGGCGGCGTTCAGCTCGCCCAGCGCGTCGAAGAACTCGCGCACGCCGTCGTCCTCCTCCGGCGCCCCGCCGCGGTACAGGCTCCGCGCGAACGGACCCACGAGGACGGGCAGGATCCGCACTTCCGGCCCGAGGATCGCCTGCAGGAACAGCACCTGAAACTCGATGGAATGCTCCACCGCGTGGCAGTAATCCTCGAGCTTTGAAGCGCGCGGCGCCTTGGCCGACAGCCTGTCCACCAGCGCCCGCTCGGTGCGCGCAACACCGAACGGCGTGACAAAATCCTTCCGCGTGAGGCCGAATTTCTCCGGCTCGCCATAGTGGGAAGTGCCGAGAACGACGAACACCCGGTCCGCCAGCGCCGGACTCAACGCGCGGTATGCCTCGCGGTAGCAGCCCCAGCCGCCGTCCGGGCTCACGTGCGGGGCGGCGATGCCCAGCACATCCCCGCTCGCGCTGCCGGTCTCCAGCCCCTGTTCCGTCATCCATTCCCGCAGCATGCCCGGCTCGTCGGGATAGGCGGAGCCGGCGTGGGCGGGCGCGCGCACCTCCGCCTCGGCGAACGCCTTGTGCTTCGCCGCCTTCATCTCCTCGAATGCCGGTCCCTCGAGGAAGCCTGCCCGCTCCAGCGCCTCCCGGAGATGGTTCATGATCTCGCCGCTGCGCAGATCGTTCGTCATCCGGTAGATGGCTTCGCGCAGTTCGTCCTCGCTCTGCTCGCCGTCGAACATCGCCAGCAGCGGCACCAGAGGCGGCGGCACGATCAGGGTCACGTCGGAGTAGCCGAACGGATCGCGCATCATCAGCCCTGGACGGTCTTCGAGCGGCGAGGGAAGAAAATCGAGATCCATCCGCATGCGGGGTAGTGGTTTCGACACCACTCCATCATAATGTGAAGAGCGGTCGAAAGCCCGCCGCAGGCCGGCGGGCCATCACCATTCAGGGTGCCTTCGATGACACGTCTTGAACCTTCGCAGATCCTCGAATCGCTCCGGGTGTTGCCGGAGTGGAGCTATGAGAGCGGCCAACTGCGCCGCCTGTATCTGTTCCCCTCCTTCACCCACGCCATGGCTTTTCTGGCGGGCGCGGCGACGGTGATCGAGAAAATGAACCACCACCCGGACTGGTCGAACGTCTACAACCGGGTGGAAGTCCGCCTGTCGACGCACGACGCCGGCGGCGTGACGCAACTCGACCTCGACCTCGCCGCCCAGATGGAATCCCTCGCAATAAGGCTTCTATGAAAGAAACCGGACTGGCTGTCATTCTCGCGCTCGGAGTCTGCGCGCAGACGAATTTCCCGGGTTCGCCGCATCTGGATGCGGCGATCGAAGAAGCGGTCGCCAAGGATCAAATCCCCGGCGCGGTGTGTCTGGCGGCGAAGGTGGAAAAGGACGGCCGCACCACGGTGCTCCACTTCAAGGCCTACGGCAGCCGCGCCCTGGCGCCGGAGCGCGAGCCGATGACCACGGACACGATCTTCGACGCGGCGTCGCTGACGAAAGTGGTGGCCACGTCGGCCTCGATGATGAGGCTCTTCGAGCAGGGCAAGGTGCGGCTCAACGACCGCGTGACCGAATACCTGCCGGGCTTCCAGGGCGGGAAAAGCGACATCACCGTGCGCCACCTGCTCACCCATTTTTCCGGCCTGCGGCCGGATCTCGATCTGGAGCCGGAGTGGTCAGGCTATGAGACGGGCGTTGCCAAAGCGCTGGCGGACGTGCCGGTGGCCGAGCCAGGACAACGGTTCATCTACTCCGACATCAATTTCATCCTGCTGGGCGAGATCGTGCGCGCCGTCTCGGGGCGCCCGCTGGACCAGTTCGCGCGCGAGGAGGTGTTCCTGCCGCTCGGCATGCGCGAGACCACGTTCAACCCGCCTGCGGAATGGAGGCCGCGGATCGCACCGACCGAGATCGTCAAGGGGACGCTGCTGCGGGGCGTCGTGCACGACCCGACCACGAGATACATGGGGGGCGTGGCAGGCCACGCGGGCATGTTCACCACCGCGGAAGACCTCGCGCGCTTCGCCTCGATGATCCTGAATCTAGGCAAGCTGCCCGGCGGGCGGCAATTCCTCAGTCCGTTGACCATCCGGAAATTCGCCGAGCCGCAGACTCCGCCCATCCAGCCGACCCTGCGCGGACTGGGATGGGACATTGACTCGCCCTATTCCGGAAACCGCGGAGAGCTGTATCCGCTCGGCTCCTTCGGGCACACGGGCTTCACCGGAACCTCGCTCTGGATCGACCCCGAAACCCGCAGCTTCGTCATCCTGCTCGCCAACAGCGTGCATCCGAAGCTGCGCCCCGCCATCACGCCGCTGCGGTCAAAAGTGGCCACCATTGTGGCCGCGGCGCTGGGCGTGGATGCGCCCGGCGTATCGCTCACCGGGTTCCACGAGCTGCAGCCTCTCCGCGCCCTGGGACGCAACGTGGAGGTGTTGACCGGGCTGGACGTGCTGGCGGCGGACGGCTTCCGCCCGCTGCTCGGAAAGCGCGTAGGGCTGATCACCAATCATACGGGGCTCACCCGTGACGGGCGCCGCAACATCGACGCCATGCTGTCGGCGGGCGTCCGCCTCACCGCCTTGTTCTCTCCGGAACACGGCATCGCCGGCTCGGAGGATCACGAGAACATCGAGCATGGAAAAGACCCCGCCACCGGCCTTCCCGTCTTCAGCCTGTACCGGGGCAAGGAGAGGAAACCTTCGCCCGAAATGCTGCGGCAGATCGACGTTCTCGTTTTCGACATCCAGGATATCGGGGCGCGTTTCTACACCTATCTCTCCACGATGAAGAACGCCATGCAGGCGGCCGCCGGCGCCAGGATCCCGTTTTTCGTGCTCGACCGGCCCAACCCCATCACGGGGGTCCACGTGGAAGGCCCCATGCTGGATGAGGAAGCAATCTCCTTTGTCGGCTGCTCCGTCCTGCCTTTGCGGCACGGAATGACGCTCGGCGAGCTGGCCCGCATGCTCAACGCGGAAGAAAAAATCGGGGCCCAGCTCGAGGTCGTGGCTATGAAAAACTGGAGGCGCCGGGACTGGTTCGATTCCACAAATCTGGTCTGGGTGGATCCTTCCCCGAACATGCGCTCCCTGACCGCCGCGCTGCTCTATCCTGGCGTGGCCATGCTCGAATACGCGCGGAATTACTCGGTGGGCAGGGGCACTGCGGCGCCGTTCGAGCAGGTGGGGGCGGATTGGATCGACGGGCGGCAATTGGCCGCCTACCTGAACCGCCGCATGGCGCCCGGCGTGCGGTTTTACCCCACGCGATTCACACCAGGCGATTCGAATTTCAAAGGCAAGTCCATCGAAGGCGTGCGCTTTGTGATCGTCGACCGGGAGGGCTTTTCTTCGCTCCGGCTCGGCCTGGAACTCGCGGCGGCGCTACACCGGCTGTACCCGGGGAAACTGGACTTTGAGGCCAATTACCGGCTTATCGGCAACCGGGAAGTGCTGCGGGCGCTTCAGGCGGGCGAGGATCCGCGCACGCTGGAACCAAAGATACAGGAAACCCTCAAGGACTTCCTGGCACGGCGGGCGCCTTATCTGATCTACCCCTGAGCTGCCGCTCAGGGCCGGGCCGCACAGAAAAAGAGGGGGCTGATTCCGCTCCTGCGGAAGGCCCCCTGCTTTTTTCTTGTGCGGCCGGCAGCGTTACTGCTGCGGCTGGGGATTCTTGGGCGGACGGCCGCGGCGCTTCCCCGTCGGAGAGGGCGCTGCCGCCTTCTTTGCAGCCTTTTTCTGCTGCAAAGCCATCATCCAGGCTGGGGGACGGCCACGGCGCTTGCCCTGGCCCCGGGCCAGCCTTTCCAGCGCCACGAGCACCTCTTCAATCTTTTCCCGCTCCTGGCGCAACTCGGCGATTACTTTCAAAATATCCATGGGTTTTCTCTAGCTCCCTGCTTGAGGCGGCCTTCTCTACTCCGAACCCCCGTTGTTCCGGTTTCGGAACACTCCGGGGCGCAATGGCCAAACCTCTCCCTTATTCATACCCTATCAGATGCAAGAATACAAGAGTCTTGTTCCAAAAACGTAACAAGCCAGGACAAGAACCGAACCTTTATGGCGCTTCCGCAGCCGTTTCGACCCGCTTTTTCCAGCGAAGATAGAACGGGACGCCGCACAGAATCAGTCCCAGGCCCAGCAGGGATTCCCGCGCCGAATGCATCAGCGTCTGCACTGTGAGAAGGCCCGCAACCAAAACAAACAGCACGGGAACCACCGGGTAGCCCAGCGTTCTGTAAGGCCGCTCGGCGCCCGGCAATTTCCGGCGCAGCACCAGCACCGCGGCCGTCGCCATGCCGTAAAGAATCCAGCTTGGAAAAATCACCAGCGTGACCAGTTGGTCGTACCGCCCGCTCAACACCAGCACAGCCGACCACGCGCTGAGAGCCAATATGGAGAACCCGGGCGTGGCGTGCTTTTCGTGAACCACGCCGAACGGCCGGAAAAAATAGCCGTCCCGCGCCAGAGCGTACGGGACGCGCGAGCCGCTGAGAATCGAGCCGTTCAGCGCCGCGAATATGGAGATCATGGCCGCCACGCTCACCAGATCCGCCCCCCATCCGCCCAGCACGCGCTGCATCATCACCGCTGCAATCCGGTCGGAAGAGGCCGCTTCCGCCGGGCTCAGCACGCGGAAATAGGCGTAATTGGCCAGCAGGTATGTGCCCATCACCAGGGCGGTCCCGAAAATCAGCGCCCGCGGCAGCGTTCTCTGCGGGCTCTTCACCTCGCTCGCCACCATGCTGAGATTGTTCCAGCCGTCGTAGGCCCACAATGCCGCCACCAAAGCGGCGAAAAAGCCTGCCACTCCCCCGCGCGCCTGCTCGAGCGGCGCCGCATTCCGCACCGTCTCCCCTCCCAATCCGGCCGCAACAATCCAGCCGATCAGGAGCAGTTTGCACGCAGTGACGGCCACCTGAACCCTGCCCCCTACGCGGATGCCAAACCAGTTCAGCCAGCCAAGCGCCAGAATCACCGCCATGGCCAGCAATTGGCCGGAACTCACTTCCACCGGCCCCCCGCCGGCGCCCAACGGCACGGGAATGCGGAAAAGAGTCTGCTCCAGTTCCGGACGGAAATTCGCCAGGTAGTAGAAAAAGCCCGTGGCCAGCGTGGCGATGGATCCGCTCTTGGCCACCCACATCTGCGTCCAGCCGTACAGAAATCCCCAGAAAGGGCCGTAGGCGGCGCGCAGGTAGTTGTACTCGCCTCCCGCTTCAGGCATCATCGTGGCCAGTTCCGCGTAGGTGAGGGCGCCGGCCATCGACAGCAGCCCGCCGAAAACCCAGACGGCGAATACCAGCTCCACGCTGCCCGTTTCCAACAGCATCTTCCGGGGAACCAGAAAAATGCCGCTCCCGATCACCGTTCCCACGACGATCGAAGCCGCGCCCCAGACGCCCAGCTCCCGGCGCAGCCTTGTCAACGCGCCTCCTCGCGGTCCAGCACCGCCGAAACCGCCAGCGCCACCGCCACGGTCGTCAGCGTCCCGATCAGGACATACCAGGTCCACGCCACCGGCGTGGCGAACCGCAGGTACAGGTTCACGCCCAGCCCTGCCAGCATCCCTGTCATGGCGGATCTCTCTCCCACGCGGCGCGTGAGCACGCCAAGCAGGAACACGCCCAGCAGCGCGCCATACAAGATCGAGGCGATCCCCAGCCCCGCCTCCAGCACGCTCTTCACCTGCCGGGACAACACCCCGATGCCGAACAGCACGACTCCCCAGACGAGCGTCGCCATTCGCGCCAGCCCCAGGTAATGCGCCTCGCCGCGGTGGGTGAATTTCAGCTTGTAGAAGTCCATCACCGTGGTTGAAGCCAGCGAATTCAGGGCGGCGCTCAGGTTCGACATCGCGGCGGCGAGAATGGCGGCGATCACCAGCCCTCGCGCGCCAACCGGCAGCGAATTCCAGATGAATTCGGGGTAGATCCGGTCGGCCGGCTGCGGGGGCGCCGCGCCGCTGTCCAGATAGTGTTTCCACAGGATCAGGCCGATCACCAGAAACAGCGTGAACTGGAAGAAAATGACCGCCCAGCTTCCGAACAGCGCCTTGCGGGCGTCGCCGATGTTGCGCGCCGCCAGCAGCCGCTGCACCATCAATTGCTCGGTGCCGTGGCTGGCGGTGGTCAGGAAACAGCCGCCCAGCACGCCCGCCCAGAAGGAGTACTGCCGCGAGAGAAACTCCATCGTCGGTTCGAACCGGAAATCGAACAGTTGCAGCTTGCCCGCCGCCGCAGCCGCCGAAAGCACCGCCTCCCAGCCGCCCTGGATCTGCCCGAGCATGATAAAGAGGCTGAGAATCGCGCCGCCCACGTAGAGGAACATCTGCACCACGTCGGTCCAGATCACTGCTGTCATGCCGCCCTCAAACGTGTAGAACAGCGTCAGGCAGACGATCACCACGATCGAGGCGATCTCGCCCGTGCCGAGCACGATCGAAACGACGATCGAGATCGCGAACACGCGCACGCCCTCGGCCAGCGCCCGCAGCAGCAGAAACGTGCCCGCCGTCACCCGGCGCAACCGCAACCCGAAGCGCCGCTGCATCAGCTCGTAGGCTGTGAACAACTCGCCGCGGAAATAATGCGGCATGAACAGCGCGCTGATCACGATTCTCGCAAGCAGGTAGCCGAAAACGACCTGCAGAAACCCGAAATTCCCCTGGAAGCTCAGCGCGGGCGTGCCGATCACCGTCAATGTCGACGTTTCCGCCGAGACAATGGAAAAGCCGATCGCCCACCAAGGCGTCGTCTTGCCTCCCAGGAAATAGTCCTTCAGGCTTTTCTGCCGCTTCCGGAAGTGCGCCCCGAACCAGGTGATCCCGATGAGATACAGCACAATGAGACCGAGGTCGAAGAAATGCATGGATTCCAGATTCTACCACCCCTCGCCCGGCCGCCTGAAAACGCGCTGCAACTGGAGCGGGCGGCGCCGCGTCCAAGCGGGCAGAAGAACGGGAAGCTTTGCCAGCCGCGGCCCGGCTGGTACCGCTTGCGGCCTGCGGACGGGTTCCGTTATACTCCGCAAGTGTTTGGTTGACGGAACCCCGAGAGGTTCCGCCCGCCTCTGCCGGTCGACAGGCGGGCACGGATCTGAAGATTTCAGGAGGCTCGTGGTGCTGAACATCATCATCAAGAAGACAACCGCAGCAATCGCCCTGCTTTGCCTCGGCGGCGCCCTCGCGTGGGGGCAGGCGGCGCAACCCCAATGGAAGGACCGCGCCGAATTCGATCTGTTCGAGCTCATCCGGAAAGAGCAAAACCCCCAGGCCCGGCTTCAGCTGCTGCAGCAGTGGGAGCAGAAATATCCGGAAACGGACTTCAAGGACGGCCGCTACGAGTTGATGGTGCAAACCTACCAGCAGCTCGGCAAAGCCAAGGAGATGCTGGATTCGGCCAAAGCATGGGTGGCGTCCAATCCGAAGGCGATCACAGGCTGGTACTGGATCAACCTGCTCACCGTCAGCATGAATGACACCTCGCCAGGGGCGCTCGATCAGGGCGAGAAGGCGGCCAAGGCTTTGCTTGAGCAGATCGAGGAAGCCCTCAGCCCCGCCAAGAAGCCCGCCCAGGTGACGGACGAGCAGTGGAACCAGCAGAAGGCGACGATGGAGTATGTCGCCTACCGCACGCTGGGCTGGGTGGCCCTGGAGCGGCAGCAATACCTCGACGCGGACAAGTATTTCGTCGAGGCCCTCAAGCGCAACCCCAACGACGCGCAGGTTTCCGCCTGGGCCGGCCGCGCCAACGTGCGCACCAAGCAGCTTGAGCGGCAGGGAATCGCGCTGTTCCACTTCGCCCGCGCCGCCGTGCACTCCGGCCCCGGCGCTTTCCCCGAACAGGCGCGCCAGCAGTTGATGTCGAGCTTCGAGAAAAACTACATCAACTTCCACGGCAGCAAGGAAGGCATGGACGAGGTGCTGAAGCTGGCCCAGACCGCCGCCGTGCCGCCGGAGGGCTTCAAAATCGAGTCCCAGGACGAGATCATGGCCAAGCAGGAAGAGGAACTGAAAAAGACCAACCCTGTGCTGGCCCTCTGGGTGGGGATCAAGCGTGAACTGAGCGGACCGAACGGCCCGTCTTACTTTGAGAACTCGCTCAAGAACGCCCACATCCCCGGCCCCGACGGCATCCCGGTGGGCGAAACCACTGTGAAGAAGCTGAAGGGAACGGTGGTCAGCGCCGACCCGCCAAAGCGCCCCAAGAAACTCGTTCTCGGCCTGAGCTCGCCCAACATGAGCGAAGTCACGCTGGTTTTTGAAAACCCGCTGGCCGCCGTGCCGGAGCCCGGAACGGAACTCGAGTTCGCCGGCGTTGTCACCGATTACTCGCTCGAGCCGTTCAACGTGACCTTCGAGGTCGAACCCAGCGATGTCTCCGGGCTGCCCGCGCCGAAGAAAGCCGCGCCGGCGGTGAAAAAGGGCCCGGCGGCGGTCAAGAAGAAGTAGGCTCTCGATTCAGACCACAGCCTCTTTACTCAGGAGCCGGCCCGCGGGGGCCGGCTCTTTTTTTCAGCTCAGGGGCCGCTGCCTGTCCCGCCCGCCTTCTTCAGTCCCGGCCAGAACCAGGCTGATGGTGAGCCGGTCCCACAGGCTCAACCCCTTCCCGTTGCGCTCGAGTTCGGAGAAATAGCAGACGAATTTGTGAGTCGTGGAGGGCAGGCGGCGCACCGGGCCGGGCGCCGCGGCGAACATCCACATCGCCACGGCGGCGCTCAGCAGCGCCACTCCCAGCGTCCGGTCTGTTCCAGCAGGCCTCACACCTGCTATGACGTTCCAGAGGCCGGTTGGCTTTCCAGGATCGTTTTAAGCTGTGTAAAAAGTTGCCGGGCGCTCTCCGCCTCCCCGGCTGAAGCGGGCCACTCGCCGCCCTTCGCCACAAACCAGTCTGCGCCGCCGCGGCGCACGAGCGCCGCAAAGCCGTGCCCTTCCACCAGCTTCCCCGGCGAGCCCACGCGGCCGAACCCGTCGCCGCGCCGCTCCACCAGCACTACAAAACCCGCCCTCTCGAAGAGAAAATGCGTGGCCACGCCCCCCGCCGGGATCAGCCCGATGCCCAGCGCGCCGATCCGTTCCAGTTGCCGCAGCGTTTCCGGACTCATCGCCGTCACATCTTGTAGCGGCCAAAATCCTCGTCGTTCAGGCCTTCCAGCCAGCGCTTCAGCTCTTCGTTGCCGCTTTTCTCCGCCATGCTGGCCGCGCTCTTGCTGCTCTTCAGCACCTCTTCATCCACGTAGATCGGGCAGTCCACGCGCAGCGCCAGGGCCAGCGCGTCCGAGGGGCGCGAATCGATCGAAATCAGCTCCCCGTTGCGCTCCAGCCAGATGACGGCGTAAAAGGTGTCTTCCTTCAGCTCGCTGACCACCACCTTTTGCACGCCCGTCTCCAGCCCCAGCAACAGGTTCTTGATCAGATCGTGGGTCATCGGCCGCGGCGTGGCCACCTTCTCGATCTCCAGCGCGATGGCGTTGGCCTCGTAAATGCCCACCCAGATCGGCAGCACCTGCGTGCCGGCCAGATCCTTCAGGATCACAATCGGCATGTTCGTCACCGGGTCCATCATCAGACCGCGGATTTTCATTTCGATTTCCATCTGGCGCCGCCTTCCTTACACCGCTATAGCACACTCGCCCGCCAGCGAGTTCGGCCCGGCGCGCGTCACCCGCACCGGCAGATAGCGGCCGAACATTTCCTCTTTCGCCGGCGCGCCGCCCTCCGGGCGCGGCTGCGTGATGAAATTCAGCACCCGGTTCTGTGTCGTGCGGCCAATCCATTGCCCTGTCGTGCTGTTGAAGCCTTCCACCAGCGCTTCCTGCACTGTGCCGATCTGCGCCGTGTTCCGCCGCAACTGGATCTGGCGCTGCTTCTCCTGCAGCTCGGCCAGCCGCCGGGACTTCTCTTCTTCCGGAATCTGGCCGCCCATCCGCTGCGCCGGCGTGTTCGGCCGAACCGAGTATTTGAAGCTGAACACCTGGTCGTACTCGACCTCTTCCAGCAGCCGCAGCGTCTGCCGGAAATCCTCTTCCGTCTCGCCCGGAAAGCCGACGATGATGTCGGTGGAGAGCGCAATCTGCCGCGGCGAGGCCTTCAGCCACTCGATGCGCTGCATGTACTCCTCGCGCGTGTATTGCCGCTGCATGGCGGCCAGCACGCGCGTGGAGCCGCTCTGCACCGGCAGGTGCACCATGTTGCACACGGTCTCGTTCCGGTCGATCACTTCCACAATGTCGCGGCCGAAATCGCGCGGGTGCGACGTGGTGAACCGCACCCGCCGGATGCCTGGCGTCCGCGCCACCGCTTCCAGCAGCGGCGCAAACGTGCGCGCCGCGTCCTGCGGGTCGCGATAGCTGTTCACGTTCTGGCCGAGCAGTTGAATCTCGGTGTATCCCATGCCGGCCAGCGTCCGCGCTTCCTCCAGCACCGAGTCCCACCGCCGGCTGCGCTCCCGCCCGCGCGTGAACGGCACCACGCAGTAGGCGCAGTCCTTGTCGCAGCCCTCGATGATCGTGATGTAGGCGCGGTAGGGGTTGTCGCGCCGCGTCACCGGCGTTTCAAACGTGGCATCCGTGTCCAGGCCCAGCCCGACGGCGCGCTCTCCGCCCTGCTCGATCTGCACCAGCAGCTCGCCCAGCCTCGGGTAGCTCGCCGAGCCCACTACCAGCCGCACGTGCGGCGCTTTCTCGAAGATTTTTTCGCCCTCCTGCTGCGCCACGCAACCCAGCACGCCGAAGATCTTGTCTTTCGCCCGGCGGTTTTCGTTCAGCCGCTGGAACACCTTCTGCTCCGCCTTGTCGCGGATGCTGCAGGTGTTGTAGAGCACCAGATCCGCCTCTTCCGGCGTGTGCACTTGCACGTAGCCCCTCTGTTCGAGCGTGCCGATCACTTTCTCCGAATCGTGCACGTTCATCTGGCAGCCGAATGTCTCGATGTAGAAACGCTTCATAGCCCAGCGGGGAGTGTCACTTCCATTCTAGCGTGACGGCGCGGCAGAACCTCCCGGCCGGAATCGCAAGCGGCCCTTGGCTCCGAAACCGGCGGCGGCAACGCCCCCCGTGGCGTTCGCCCCCGTGCGGCGCCAGTTGTAGATGGGGAATGCGGAGCAAGACCGGCGGCGCGCAGCCGGGGCGCTTGCTTCAGCTTGAGGCTGGGCCGGAAGCACGTGGCGCGGCGTGTCTGCCGCTTCTCCGGCGCCTCCTCCACCACGCCGCCCCCGCCAGCCCCAGCCCCGCGGGAATCCAGACGCTCGGCTCGGGCACGGCCGTGATCTGATACTGCGTGAGCAGCACAGTGCTGCCGGGGATCTGAAACAACCCGGAGCGCGTCTGGAAATTGTCAAATTCGAATCCGGTGCTGGTCGTCCCGGAATTGTCCAGCACGACGCGGTTGAATGTCAGCCCGCTGGCGTAAAACATCGTGTACGCGTAGTATTCCCCCGTGTTCTGGCGCGGGTTGGTGTCGGGCTTGCCCAGGTAGGCCGTGCGCTGGTATTGCGTCCCGTTCTGCGCCGTCAGCGTATTGGACGCGTTGAACAGCGCAATCACGTCGGCGCCGCTGATGCGCATCAGAAACGTGTTGTTGTCATACAGGCTGACGCCGTTGTATGGGTCGATCGCCGACCACCACATGCCGAAGAACGTTGTCGGGCTGGTCAGGTTCAGCGTGATGGCGCCGGAAGTGCCGCTCTGCGCCCCAAAGGCGCCATACCGGCCGGAATTGCCCGCCCCCCCGTACTGGTCGGAGTTCACAATTCGCAGCGCGTTCGCTGGCGACAAGTCGAAGGTGCCGATGGCGCGCGTGCGGTCCTTCGTGTACGTGCCGGCCGACCAGTTGGGATTGGAACTGAAGTTTTCGTTGACCGGCGTGCCGCCGGTGGCAGGACTGCTGACGGTGTTCGGCGCGGCGATGTAGACCGAAATGCTGATGGCGCGGCAAGGCCAGGCGCTCAGCGAGAGCGCCAACAAGAGAGGTGGAATCCCGGCCCGGCCGAGCCGGGTTAAAAGAAAATTCATTCGCTTTCTATTCTACGGTTGTTTGCCTGCATTTTGGTAGCAAACAAAAGGCGAAAACAGGCATTCCCCTGCGGTTCTTTCAGGCGGGTCATTCTCCTCGAACGAAGCCCGGCGGATTGCTACGGCGGCTGTGGTATATTGGAGGGGTTGACCTGCTGCTCCGCAGCCTGCGGGCAGTTCCCCGGGACAATTCCATGGCCAAGCTGAAGCTGAAAACGCACAAAGGCGCTGCCAAGCGCTTCAAGAAGACCGCCACGGGCAAGATCAAGCGGAACCGCGCCTTCGCGCGCCATATCTTCACCTCGAAGAGCCCCGCGCGCAAGCGGCGCCTCCACCAGGCGACCCTCGTCGACCCCGCCGATTCGGCCCGCGTGCTCGAGATGCTGCCCTATTAAAACCATCGTGGGCGTGCGCGTCGGCGCCAAGGCATGTGCCCGAGCCGCCGCCCGGGAATCGAGAGCCCGGATGCAGGGCGCGATTCCTTGACAGTGAAGAAGGAGAACCAAACGTGCCCAGAGTCAAACGATCCACCAACCGCCGCGATTCCCGCCGCAAGACCCTCAAGCTCGCCAAGGGCTACTTCCTCACCAAGAGCAAGCTGTACCGCGCCGCGCAGGAAGCCGTTGAAAAAGCCCTGCGCTACGCCTACGTCGGGCGGCGCCGCAAGAAGCGCGACTTCCGCGCCCTCTGGATCCTGCGCATCAACGCCGCCTGCCGCACCCACGGAATCTCGTACTCGAAATTCATCGGCGCGCTGAAGAAAGCCGGCGTCGAGCTGAACCGCAAGATCCTCGCCGATCTCGCCGTCAATCAGCCCGCCTCTTTCGCCGCGCTGGTGGAAAAAGCCAAGTCCGCTTGAGCCTGAAACTCTGGAGGATTCCCCATGACCGGCTTCGCGGCCGATGATGACGACGTCCTGGCCCGGCTGGAAGCGCGCATTGAGGCAGTAGCGCAGCGCCTCGCCTCGCTTTCGCGGGAAAAAGCCGAATTCGACCGCCGCCTGCAGGAGGCCGCCGCCGAGCGCGACCGGGCCGTCGAGGAAGCCCGCGCCGCGCAGCAGGAGGCCGAGCGCCTGCGCGAGGAGAACGAACACCTCCGCGCCCGGCAGAAAGAGGCCGTCGCCCGCGTCCGGGCGCTGCTCGAGCAGGTCGAGCGCATGGAACTGCCAGAGTCCTGAGGAAGGAGACAGGCGTGGAAGACTCCGGCGCGGACAAGAAAGTGGTGCGCGTCACCATCTTCCAGCAGCCTTACGCCCTGCGCACCTCCGGCGATCCCGCCGAAACCGAGGCGCTGGCCCAGGCTGTCGACACCCTCATGAACCGCATCGCCGCCCGCACCTCCGGGGCCGATCCGGCCCGCGTCGCCGTCCTCGCTTGCCTCCACCTCGCCGACCAGTTGCGCCAGCTCGAGCGCGCGCATGATTCCGTCGAACGCCGCCTCGCCGCGCTCGACCAGCGGTTGGCGGAACTCGCCGGCGCCGGCGACAAGATCCCCTGAGCCGCCGCAGCAAGCCCCCCTTCAGAACAGCCGCTCCTGCCGCTTCAGCGTGCCGAAGCTGCCGATGTTGGCGATCACCAGCGCCAGCCGGAACTGGTTCTCCCCGCTCCGCGCGCCGAAGTTGAAGCGCCGGTACTGCCCGCTGAAAGCGCAACACTCCGTGTTGTAGGTGAGCTGCGTGTTCACGTATTGCAGCACGCCGATCGAGTAATCGTACACGCCGTAGACGCCCGCGTTCCAGCCGCGGCGGTTTTCGTTGCCGATGCCCAGCGTGCCGCGAAACTGGTTCGACGGCGGCGAGAGAACCTGCCCCGAAGGCGCGCTCTTGCAGAACGCCTCCCGCTCCAGCGCCTCCACGTCGCTCAGCGGCACGCAGGTGACCTTCGTATGGCCGAACGACAGGAAATAGTTGCTCGATCGCGTGTCCACCGTCAGGCTCGTGTTCGTGATCCGTCCTCGCAGGGAATCGTAATCGGCGCGCCATTCCAACGCGAAGGCGTCCCGCGGCTGCGCCCGCAGCACGCTCACCACCGGCGAGGTTCGCCGCGGGCGGTCGAGAAAAGCGAATCCGGTCAGCTCCGCGGCGCTCGCCACCACGTTGCGCCTGCCCGCCTGCACCGCCCCGCCGAAATCGGGGTCAAAGAACCGCTTCTGCCTCACCTCCCACGTCAGCAGGTCGCGCACCACGTTGTTGCGCCCCTTCCTCCACAGCCTCTGCGTGAGCGAGTACTCTGCCTCCGCCGTGTCGGAGACCAGCTCCAGCTCGTCGAAACGGATCAGCCGGTCGAACCGGTCCGCCCCCGCCACCGTGCGGAAGGAAGCCCGCGGCTCGATCGAGTGCTTCACCCGCCCGCCCAGCCAGCGCGGCGCGTCGAAGATCCGCACCAGCGCCGGCAGCATGAGATCCGCGCCCACCTCGCGCGTCACCCGGTTGATGCCGTCGCCGCTCACTTCCTTGCCCATCTCCCGCTCCAGCGCCGTCCGGAACGAGGACCCGTAATAGGTGTCCCGCAGCGACACATAAGGGGCCAGGTGGAACTCCTTCCAGCGAAGCGCCGTCATCAGCCGAGGCGCCACGTCGAACCGCTCCACGAACTGCCGCGTCTGGAACAGCGGCTGGTTCCGCTGCAGCAGCCCCGCCGTCGCGGACCAGCTCAACCACACCGGCAGCGGCCCGCGCACAAGCTCTCGGTCCTGCCCGCCCCACTCCAGCTGCGGCAGCTTGCGCAGCGCAATCGTGTCTCCCGGCGTCGCGCTCTGAAAATTCTCCTGCCGCGTGAACACCGCGTTCAGATACTGCCCCTGCCACTCCCTGGAAGCATGAATCACCGTGTTGACTTCGCTGAACACAGCTTCGTTAAAGCTTTCAGTGAAGGCCTGGCGGAAGGCGAAATTGCTCAGATAGTTCACCGTCCCCCGCGCGTAAAAGCCCCGCGGCAGCAGCGCGCGCCCCTGCGCGTTCACCAGATAGCCCCCCTCCTTGATCCGCCGCCCGTCGTCCAGCAGACGTCCGCGGTCGCGAATCCCGTAGATAAACACGCTGAATTCCGAGTTCTGTCCCGGCTTTCCCCGGAAGTCCACTGTATGCGCCAGCCCTCGCTGCGTGAAGTATTGAGGCCGGTAGTTGAGATCATAGCTGCGGTTGATGGCCCAGAAATACCCGAGCCCGTACATCAACCCGCGCCGGTTGCTGTTGCCCACGCTCGGGGAAAGAAAACCGCTCTTTCTCGCCCCTTCCCGCAGATCCTTGTAAAAAACCGGCGCATAGAGGATGGGCACGCTCCGCAGCTTGAACCAGCTTCTTTGCGCGATGGCGCGCCGCCCGGGAACCAGGTCGATCACCGGCGCCTGGAGCTTCCACCAGGGATTAATTCCAGCGCAGTTGGTGATGGTTGCCTTGTGCAGAATATAGCGCTGCTGGATCTTTTCCGCCCAATCGCCCTGAAAGAAAAACGGGTTTTCTGTCCGGAGAATGCCGGGCCGGTAGTCGATTTTTCCGTATGCGGCGCCACGCACGGTGTAAAACGAGCCGCTGGAATCGTTCAGGTTGTACTCGATCCTTTCCGCCCAAAGCTGCTCGCCGCTCGTGAAATTGATGTAGCGCACCCGGCCCCGCGCTTCGGCGGCGCCCGTCTCCTGGTCGTAGTCGATCGCCTCCGCCCGCAACAGCATGTCGTGCGTCTCGATCTCGGCGTTGCCCCGCAGCCGGTACCGGCTCCCTTCGCGCTCCTGCTGCTGCGCGCGCACCACCACGATCCCCTCCGGCGGCGGATCGCGCCGCTCGATCACAGACGCTTTCTGGTACCCGGGAAAGGGCGCCTGCGCGTGCGCCGCCATCCCCAAACCTGCCGCCAGCGCCGCCAGGCCCAACCCCCGCCCCCGGCGCGCTCCCGCCGGCGCCGCGCGAAAAAAGACGTGACAAATTCGTCCGATTATGTTATTTACATAGTGGTACGCACGGCGCAGACGTGCCTCGGAACGCCGTCGTCGGAACAGAGAAGCGCTCAAGGCTCAAACCTAGCATGAGCTGAAAGAAGCCCGCAAGACGGGCCCGGCAGACTGGGGGAGTCGCAGGGCGCAGCGAGAGGAACAGACGCCCTGCGGGCGTTTCCGGCGTTTCGGAGGCATGGCATGACTTGCAGATATTGCGGCGCGGAACTCGTCCAATCCCAGTCGCGGTGCGGGCGGTGCCAGAGAAGGCTGGACGGCCAGCCCGTCCGCAGAACAGCCCCGGCATCCCCGTTCGTGGCAACGGCTGTCGCGCCGGAAATCGAAGAAGAATCGATCGCGCGGGCCAGGGCCCGCTTCTACGTGCAGGAGGGCGGCGGCGCGGTCAAGACCAGCGCCCCGGTCCAGCCCCCGTTGTTT
>Ga0308414_1000642_pt1 | contig 22468 bp, 18 predicted proteins | sample HotsprSampleOS50_FD_205667 | JGI IMG/M metagenome (GOLD analysis project Ga0308414, IMG submission 205667) | Hot spring phototrophic mat microbial communities from Octopus Spring, Yellowstone National Park, Wyoming, United States - 20090730_OS50 ...
CGAAGGTTTAGGATCTACTGAAATTTTGTGGTTAGAAGATATTAAGATTCAAAAAAGACAAGAAAAATATTAAATAAAATTGTATTAAAATGATAAAAAATCTCAAAATAGCGCATATTTTATTTTAGATAAGAACATAAATTATGAGATTATGCAAAAAAAAAAAACGGCAAAATATTTGTAGTTAAACTCAAAAGTTGGGAAGCAAAATTATAAAAAAATATAAAAATTTAAAGAATAGGTTTAAATATGGTAAAAATGGAAATGTTTTTTGTAATTTTTGGTTTTACAATCCTAGGAACCTTTATCTTAAATGAAAACAAAAGAAACATAATGTCAAATGAACTTTTAACTTATATGCAATTTGCGAATAATGCTTTAGCAATAGCTGATTCTTACATGGAAAGATTTAATGAGTTGTTTTTTGATGAAAATGTAGCTAAAACAAAATTAGGTCCTGATGAATACAATAAGGAGAGCGAGCTTTCAAACAGCTTGGGAAAAGATTCGGGCGAATCAGATGAAACAACTTTTAACGACGTTGACGATTATCATAATTTTTCAAAAATTGTCAGCGTTCCAAAAGTGGGAGATTTGGTTGTTAATATAAGGGTTTATTATTATGATTTAAATAATTTAAAGATTACAACTTCAAAATCATTTTACAAACTTGCGATAATTACAGTAAGAGATACTGTATTAGGAAATCCAAATATTTATTTTATGGGAGATGGAGCAAAAAAATATGAAGTTAGAAGAGAATTATTGTGTTCTCATTATTATTTGAAAGAATGAAAATTTTAATTCAAGGAGATATAAATTATGGGACAACAAGTTTTGCTTGATATAGCCGGTTCGTTCGTTATTGGCGGTGTTTTATTTCTAACTATATTAACATTTACGACAAGAAACTATGAAACTAAAGTAAAAATAAGAGACGAGGGCGCGACAATAAAAGAAATTAAAAATACTATGGAAATTATCGAAGAAGACTTTAGAAGAATAGGATATTGCGCTTTGCCGTCTAAAATAGTGAGACCTATTATTACTATTGCAAAGGATAATCAAATAAAGTTTAAAACAGACGAATTAACTTCTAATACAAGCGTTGGAAATCTTGAAATGGATTATATTGAATATAAGCTAGAAGGTAAAAATGCGGCTGCCGTAAATCCTAATGCGAAAAGATTAGTAAGATATGTTAGAGATAACAACGATAAAATAAAATGGCAAAGCGTATTTAGTGTAACAAAATTTAACCTTAAATATTATGATAGTTTTGGCAAAGAAATTACGCCGCCTATTACAGGCGGAAAGCTTGACGAAATTAGGTTTGTAGGACTTGAAATAGAAATAGAAAACGACTATCCTTTAAGAAGCAGCGATAATTTAAACAATTTTGTTACCGCCGTTTCAAGTTGGAAGCAATTATATATAGCTATTCAAAATTTTGGAATTGCTTCAAATACTCAAAGCTCTAATCAAAACCAAAATTAATTACGTAACTTTTAGAAAAAATTAGGAGATTATAAAAATGACTGGCAGAATGTTATTAATCGTATTAGCAGGCCTTATCGTATCGACAATGTATTTAAATTTAACATTAAACGAAAACGAAGCTCTTGAAAATTTTATTGCATATTATAATAGAGCAAAAGCTATTGAGCTGGCATACAATGGTTTTAATATAGCTAAGAATAAAATATATTTCAACAATACTAGAAATAGTTTTCTTTCTAATCCGCCGACTTATAATATGGGCGGAGGAACAATTAGATATAACATTCAACCAGATACTACTTCCGGCTGGGCTAGAACAAAAGTTACTGTAACGGCGACTTATCCAGCAAGCGGATCTGACCAAAGAGAATATCAAATTATTTTTTGGTTTTCTCCAACAAGAATGAATGAATTTTTAATGTTTTTAAATCAGGATGGAAGAAAAGGGGATCCCTTCTGGTTTCCGCATGAAACTGCCGATGGACCTGTACATTCTAATAGAAGCATAAATATTGTATTATCCACATCAGGCAAGCCTAAATTTTGGGGCGGTCTAACCGTGCAAATACCTGGAAATGGAACTGAAACAAGTAGAAAAATCGATGACGGTAGAGGAAATACTATTGTAGTGAATGAAAAAGATTTTGGATTTTATGATGGCAACTATTTACAATCAGATCTTAATATTAAAAATAGTATAGATCTTAAAGGAGAATACAATGAAAATGTTTTTCATAAAATGAATATGAAATTTGAAACAGGAAACATAACGCCGCGTTTAAGCGCAAATGATCAATTTCCTAACTGGAATAGAGATTACAAATTTAAGAAATCTGTGAATGGAACTCCAAAAGATCAGTATATTAACACAAAAAAACAAGTACATTTGAAATTTTATGTCAAAAATGGGAAAACTTACTATCGAATGTTTACAGATGTAAGGGGGAATGCAAATGCAGACAAAAACTCAATCCAATATTATGGAGATTTTTCAAACAATGACCCAGAATATGAAGTTCCTTCTAATGGAGTTTTAATATTTGAAGGATTTGATGTTTTTGTTCAAGGGACTTATAAAGGAGCTTTAACAGTAATTTCTAAAGAGAAAGAGCTAAATGGCCAAAAAATGGGGGGGAATATAATAATAAGAGAAAAATTTGTAGCTGAAAGCAGCGATCAACTAAGATATTCTTCTCAAGTTAATACTGGAATAAAGGATATAGCAGGTTTATTTGCCGAGAATAATTGTGTTGTAGGTTCTTATTTTAATGGAGAGCCAGAAAATTATGCAGATGCAATTGATAAAAGAGATGTGAATTCGTTCAAAGTAGACGCTTCAGTAATAACGCTAAATGGTTGTTGGGCCACAATAAATCCAGATTCAAGAAAATATACAAGGTTAAGCGTTTATGGCTCAATTGCTTCTGAAGAAAGAGGGATTGTAGGTTATGGTACTGGTGTTGGCTGTTTTAAATTTTACAGATATGATAAACGCTTCAAAACAATGTTTCCGCCATTAATGCCGGCAACAGATAAAAATACAATTAGCGCTGTTTTGATGAGAACTTTAAAATAATTTACTATTTACGATAATATATTAATTTTATGAAATTTTATACTATAAAAAACTTGACATTATGAAGCTAAATAATTATATTATAATTAGAAAATATTTAAGTTGGGATTACCCCCTTACCATATAATGTTAAACAAAAATAAAAGGAGTTAAACTATGGGTCAACAACAACTTCTCTTAATCGTATTAGGCGTTATCATCGTCGGTATCGCCATTGTAGCTGGTATTCAAATATTTGAAACTCAAAGCGAAGAATCTACAAAAGACGAAATTGTAGCTCACTGCGTGAATATTTCCAGCCATGCTCAACAATACTTTAAAAAGCCTGCAGCAATGGGCGGCGGAAATGGAAGCTTTGCGGATTATAATACAAAATCTTTCCAATATACTAAATTAAATTCAACTCAAAATGGCAACTATACAATTTCTGGAGCTGCTAGTAATGGAATTACTATTGTTGGAACGCCAAAGCAAGGGTTAGGATATACGTGGAAAGTACAAACAGTAGTTAGCTATACAAATGGATCTCATTCGGTACAAACAACAATACTAAATAATCAATAACCATAGATAAGAAGGAGTATAAACAACAATATTTTAATATTTATTAAAATAGGCGCTATAAAGCGCCTATTCCTTTCATTTAATTTTAATTACAGTCATTAAATTAAAATGATAGAAGTAAGGTTTCAAGCTGAAAAGCAAAATGGTCAAATAGTGGGCGGAACAATAAGCGCTCCTACATTATCCGAAGCTCGAGAAAAAGTTAAAATATTATGCGTTCAAAATAATTTAAAATTAATATCGATAGAAAAAAAGAAAACGTTTATATATAAAGTTAGAAGGGGAAAAGAAACGCCGATAACAGGGGAGCAAAAAGCTTATACTAAAGCGGAAGTAGAAGAAATTTTTAATAAGTTAGGTTATGAAATAATTAGCATTCAGCCAAAATTATTAGAATTTGAAGCAAAACCTTCGCATTCAGATATATTAATGTTTGTAAAAATAACAGGAGAGATGCTGGAGCAAAATTTATCTTATGGCGAAATTTTGAATTTTATGATAAATGATACTTCAAATAAGGTATTGAAAGAAACATTAAAAGATATAAATAACGAGTTGAAGCGCGGAGCGGATGGAGAACAAGTTTTTATGAAATATCAAAAAATATTTGGAAGATTTACCGCATTTATGCTAGGTCTTGCTTCAAAGAGCGGAAATATGGCTCAAATTTATAAAGCAACCGCAAAATTTTTAGAGCGGTCGTTGGAATTTAAGAAAAATTTAAGAAGCGCTTTAATAACTCCTTCAGTTACAGTTTTGTTGCTTATAGTAACTACTATATGGTACGTTGGTTATATCTTCCCTGCTACGGCAAAAATGTTTCAAAGATTTGGAGCTGAGTTGCCGCCTTTAACAGCGACAACTTTAATTTTTAGCGATTTTATACAAGCATATTTTTGGCTATTATTTATTTTATTTATGATACCGTTAATTTCGGCAATTTATTATTTTAGAACAGAAAAAGGAAAAGTTGAATTTAATAGATTATTGTTGAAAATACCTATTTTAGGCGATATAATTCATAAAACTTTAATAGAAATATTTTCAAGAGTATTTTATACTATATATTCAGGAGCGGCAGAAAATATTACGCCGATTAGAATAGCCGCCGAAGCGGTGGATAATTTATATTTTGAAAAACAAATAAAAGAAGTTTCGTTGCCTTTGATGGTAAAAAAAGGAATTGGCATAAGCGAAGCGTTAGCAGCTTCTGGAGTGTTTACTGAAACTGCTCTGTCAAGATATAGAGCCGGAGAAGAAACAGGCAATGTAAAAGAAGCCGCAATTCAGCTGGCTAATTATTATGAAACAGAAACAGTACACAAAATGAAAGTTTTTTTAGATTGGGTTCAAATTATTATCGCAATGTTTATTTTAATCGTAATGATATACCTTACTTTAGTATCCGCTGAAACTGCCGTAATCCAACCTAAGAGACCTGGAGTGGATTATATTTTGCAATATTTGATTAATTTATTATATTAAATATAAAAAATATTAGTATGGCAATGACTGAGTATAGGTTAGAAGGAGCCGATAAGATAGGTCTAATTTTATTAACAAAAGGCATTATTGACGAAAAAATTCTTGAAGAGGCCTTAAAAATTAAGCAATCTGAGCAAGGAAAGAATAAAAGAAATTTAGCTCAAATTTTAGTAAGCGACTTAAAAATAAATCATGATACTGTTTTTAGCGAAGTTTCAAAATTATTTGCATTTCGAGAACTTAATATAACGTTAGAACAATTAACTAAAGATAAGGTTCAAGAAGTAAAGAAGTTTTATGATAATCTATCTCAAAATCCGGATACAAAAGAATTATTAACTTCTCTAAAAGTAATTCCTTATACCTGGGATGAAAAAGAAAAAAATAAAGTAGTTTTAGCCACTCCAGATCCAACACAAAGAAATATACTAAAGCTAGTTTTTTCGCTTAATTTAAAGAAATATGAAATAGCTTTTTTGCCTCTAAAAATATATGATTATTTATTAAAAGAAATTAAACCAGATGAAAATTTATTTTTAAAACAGCTTGAAGAGCTTCAACAGCAGACCATAATTACTGAGATAGAAGATCAATCATTGGACGAGGCATTTCTTGAAGCGGAAATAAGCAAAAGCGCGTTAGTAAATTTAATTGAAGGGTGCTTGGTTGAAGGGGTAAGAAAAGGAGCATCAGATATACACATAATACCTACTGGACAAAGACAAACGGCAATCTATTTTAGAATTGACGGTTTATTGCAACTATGGCATTTGCAGGATAACTTGTATCCAGAGGCTTTCTCATCAGTAATTAAAGACAGATCAAGAGGTCTTGATAGATTCGAAAGAGAAAAAGCTCAAGATGGATTCATTCAAAGAGAAGTCGATGGGGCTTTGATAAGATATAGGGTATCTATTGTACCGATAGTTAGCAAAGATATAAAACATAAATTTGAAAGCGTTGTAATAAGAATACTCGACGATAGAAAAGTAATAACTGATTTAAATAAATTAGGGTTGACCGGATATGCTTATACTTCATTCAAGAAAGCAATAGAACAACCGCAAGGAATGGTTATTTTGACAGGTCCTACAGGAAGCGGAAAAAGCACTACGCTTATTGCCGCTCTGCATCAAGTTATATCTCCTGAGGTGAATGTTTTGACAGTTGAAGATCCTGTCGAATATGTCATAAAAGGAGCCAGACAGTTGAAAATTGGACCTAAGATGGATTTTGAAGCTGCAATTAGAGCTATCTTGAGGCACGATCCTGATATTGTATTGGTTGGCGAGATACGAGATAAAATTACCGCCGATATTGCAGTTAAATTAGCAAATACAGGACACTTGACATTTTCAACGTTGCACACTAACGATGCGCCAAGCGCTGTAACGAGACTATATAGATTAGGCATAGAACCTTTTCTTTTAGCATATTCAGTTAATATTATTGTCGCTCAAAGATTAGTTAGGAAATTGTGTTCTGATTGCAAAGAAAAATATCAAATTACTCCTGAAGAAGCTCACAGCTTAGGTCTTATCTACGACGACTGGAAAAACGTCGAAATCTTTAGAGCAAAAGGATGCGATAAATGCGGCGGAACGGGCTATAAAGGACGAATGGCAATTCATGAAGCTTTATATTTTACAAAAGAGATAAGAGAAGCTATATTTAAATGCAGCGATGAAATAAACGAAGAATTAATTAGAGATTTAGCAAAAAAAGACGGAATGTTAACTTTAAGAGAATCAGGATTTGAAAAAGTTAAAATGGGACTTACTTCTTTTGAAGAAGTAATTGCCAATACCAGCAGCGACGTTTAATAATAAAAAATACAAGGGGTATGGAACTAGAACATAGTCACTTTTTAATATCGGCAATAGCCGAGGCGCAAAGGATCAAGGAAGCTACTCATCATTTAAGTAGAATTGAGTTGACTAATTATTTGCTTAGTTCTTATAATAAGTTTTCCGACGACGTTAAGGAAATATTCAAAAATGCTATGAAGGATATCATTGGGTATATGGCATATAAAGACGCTTCTGATCTTGAAATTGGAGGTTATGGTTGCGCAGAATCAATATGGTTAAGAGTACAAGGAACGAAATATAAATTATCATTGCCTTTTAAAATAGATCAATTGTTAACAACTTGTTTAATTTTATCAATTTTAAATCCGCTTCAAATCGAATATTTGGCGGAAAACAAAAATTTAGATTTTTCATTTGAATTGGAAGATAAAGAAAAAGGAACCAGACAAAGATTTAGATGCGATGCTTACTTTGATTTAGATGAAATTTGTTTGAATGCTCGTAGAATAAATCCAATACTTAGAAAATTAGATACGTATGATTTTAATAGAGCCGTCAGAACGATATTTTCTTTTAATGAGTTTAAAAGCGGTTTAATTTTGTTTACTGGTATTACCGGTATGGGAAAATCGACTACTTTAGATGCCATAATTGATTGGCATAACAATAACGTTCAAGCTCATATTGTGATAATAGCTAATCCTGTAGAATATGTTCATAAATCAAATTTATGTTTAATTAGACATAGAGAAGTAGGCAAAGACGTTAAAAGTTTTAGAGATGGAATTATACAAGCTTTAAGACAAGACCTTGATATTATGGTTGTTGGGGAGATGAGAGATCCAGAGACAATAATGGCAGCTTTGGAAATTACAGATACGGGACATAAAGTATTTTCTACGTTGCATACTTCGTCTGCCGTAGAGTCTCTTGATAGAATTATTGCAGAATTTCCGCCGCATGAACAAGAACGCGTAAGACACAGATTAGCGGACGTATTGTTGGCAATAATATCGCAAAAGTTAATACCTGGTCTTGATGGAAAATTAGTATTGGCAAAAGAAATATTGGTAGTAACCCCTAATATAAAAGCCGCAATTAAAAATAATAATACAAGCGAAGTTTATTATATGATAAGTCAAAGCGAAAAGATGGGAATGAATACTCTTGAACAAGATTTAATTAGACTTTATAAAGGAAGAAAGATAAGTTATGATACCGCATTGCAATATGCAAATAACAAATCATTGCTAAAACAAATGTTGGGAGCTTTATGAAAAATAATATTTATGCTGTCTTTTATTTCGGCGAAAAGAAAACTCAAGCTGCGTTAGTTGAAAAAGTTAAAAATGAATTTAAAGTATCTAGAGTAAAAAGTTTCGATTATTCTCCAAATCAATCCTTAAGAGGAGCAAAATCTTTTACAATGGATAGCGGGTTTCAAGGAGGAATTGATCCGGCAAATTTGGATTCCCATAAAGTCGTTGATCCAGAAATGGATAAATTAATTAAAGGCTTAAATGGATTTATCCTTGGCGAAGAGTTGTCAAAATTGACTTTTTTAACAGTTGTTGGAAATGACTTTGCATCTTATCAAAAAATAGAAATGGAAGAGGGAATTGAAGGTTTTGAAAAAGAAATAGAATTAGAAAGTAAAGGATTTGAATCGCAAATTACTTTGGCAGACAATTCAACATTAAGAGTTAGAGTTGATACAATAGATCATATTTTAACTGTTTTTGCGAGATTAGCTAGATTAAACGAAGTAAAAAAATTAACTCCGCGCGCGTTAAAAACTTCTCAAATATCTTTAGCAAAATTTTTAGCTTCTCAAGAAAAATTTGCTCCAAATGAATATAATTTAATTACTCATGTTGAAAATGAAAATTTAAGTTTTATCTTTTTAAGAGGCGGAGAGATACTAAGCATAATAAATCCGTTGCCAGATAAGTTAACAAAAAGCGATTTCAGCATTTTAATTTCAAAGCTTTTATTTGAAATAGAATATTTAAATATTGATACTTTATCAAATATCTATATCGTTTCCGATATCTATGTAAACGAGCTTAGAAATTTATTCGAGCAAAATTTTGCCAACTCGAATGTTAAAGATATAGAATTGAAAAATATTGTTTTTCCAGGTTATTCCGACGACGAAGTTTTAAAGTTTATTATTCCGATATCCGCGGCTTATGATTATGATTCAGATGTTTTAGCTAAAAAGAAAACTTTTTCGTTATTGCCTTCTAAAATAGTAGAAGAAAAAAGAGCAATATCTTTCGATATTTATACGCTTACAGGAATTGCTATTTTAGTTTTAACTTTGGGCTTTTTTGGCTTTAAATACATCTCTAACCAAAATACTATAAGAAAACAAGAGTACCTAATTCAAGAAATGAAAATTAGAGCTGAGAATAACAAAGAACTGCTCGCTAAAATTAATGAATTGCAAAACAGAATAAATAGCTTTCAAGAAATATTAAATAAACTAAATTTATTGTTTTCTAATTCTGATTTATTAAGCAAAGAGCTTAAAAAAGTAGCCGATTTTGCAGAGACTAAAAAGGAAATATGGTTTACAGAATATACTTTAGAATCCAATGGCTCATTAAAATTGCAAGGCTTAAGCGGAAATAGGTTTAATCCCTCAGAATTGACCTCGTCTTATGAAGGCGGCACTTTAAGAAACGCTTTAGTTGAAAACCTAAGCGGAAGCATTTATTATAAATTTCAAATTGACGCAGTTTTAAATCCGATTTATTAAAATTTATCTTTGATTATATTGGAGGAAATATATGTCAGATAAAATAAAAAATTTGTTAATATTTGCGATACTTTCGTTAATTGTAGGTTTTATTGGATATCATTATACTTTTAATAAACAAGGAAAAATTATCAAAAAAAATGATTTAGAAATTCAAGAATTAAAAAAGGAAGATTATAGTTATCAAGAGTTATTAGAAAAATATTTTGCTTTAGAGAAACGTTCTAAAGAAATTGACTCTTTGCTTAGAGAAAATAAATATGTTGTTCCAAGAAACATCAGCCATCTTTATTTTTATAATTTTATAGAAAATGTTAGCAAAAATTTATCAAGAAATGCAAAGATCAGTATTGAATATTTAGAAGATAGGATTGAAGGCGATTTTAATTGCTTTGTTTATAAAATATATGGAGAAGGTAAATTTGACGAGGTTTTTTCATTGATATATGCGATCGAGAACAGCAAAACGATAAAAAAACTTGAATCCTTATCTTTAAGAAATATTGTTGTTCAAGAAGGTCAAATTCTCGTTAGTTTTAATTCTATAGTAAAAGTTTATCATTCGACAAATATAATGTATAGCGTAGATGCTTTTAATGAAGTTAAAATTCAGCCTCCTAAAGTTTTCTTAGCTTTTGAGCCTCAAAGAAGAGGGGAAGTTAGAATTGTCTCTAAGAGTCCAGTTGAAAATCGAAATCTCCCCGACATTCAAGGAGGGCAGTTATTAGCTCTATTGCCTGAAGGAGCTTTTGTTAGAGATAAAAGAGGAAATTCAATTATATTAAAAGAAGGCGAGCCTGTATTTATGGGATATTTAACTAAAATTGACTATAAAAACAACGCAGCAATCTTTACATTAAACATTGGCGGCGTTAACGAACAATATGTTTTGTATTTAAAGTAAATATTATAATATAATAAAAGAGGTAAAAATATGAAAAAAATTGCTCTTTTGATTTTATTCTCAATTAACATAATTGTAATGGCTCAAGTTGGAGCCGAAAGAAATTTAACAGGAGCTGCAAATCCAGAAGAATTAGTTACTTTGTCGCCGACGATGACTTTCAATCAAGTCATTCCGATTTTAAACAGAGTTAGCCAAAAAATTGCCAACAAAAGAATAATTTCCACAGTTTCTATTGAAACTCCAATTTCAATAGAAATTAACAGAGTTCCTTATAAAAAAGCGCTTGATATGATATGCAATTTGTTAGATTTAATTTACGACGAAACGGAAGACGCTATTTATATTAAAAGAAGAATACCAGATTTGCCTGTTGGCGAAGCAAGAACAATAGATGAAAAAATATACGCTCCTGTCGACGCTCGAGAGATAAAAATTTCAGCTGTTTTCTTTGAAGCAGACTATGAAAAATCCAAAGAAGTTGGTATAGATTGGAAATTAGTTTTATCGAAAAATAATTTAAAACTTGGCTTTGATCTAAGAACACAAGCTAAACAGGCAGAACAGCAACAACAAATACTGCCCCCAAGATGGGATTTTAATTATGAAAATACAGGACTTGATTTTGGCGACTATGTTGGCGATATTACCGCTTTGTTTAGATTATTTGAAGCAAACAACATGGGCGAAATAATCGCGAGTCCTTCCATTGTGGTACGAGATAAAATGACTGGAAAAATTCAAATAGGTTCCGATTTTTCAGTTAAACAAAGAGACTTTGCTGGCAATACTATCGAAAGATTTTACTCGGCTGGCTCGATTATAGAAGTATCTCCATATTATTACAAAAAGGACGATATCGATTACATATTGTTAAAAATATCAGTTGAAAGATCAACATTTTTTCCAAGCGAATTAACTACAGAAATAAAGAAAACTCAGGCAATAAGCGACATACTTTTAGTTAACGGCGAAGAAACGGTAATAGGCGGATTATATGTCAATGAAGAAACAGTTGTCAGAAATGGAATTCCTATTTTGAAAGATTTGCCATGGTGGGTTTTTGGAATAAGATATTTAACTGGCAGCGATCAAAAAATAATAAGAAAGAAAGAGTTAGTAATATTAATAAAAGCCGAACTACTGCCGACATTAAAAGAAAGAGCTATATATATTAAATCAAGAGACGCTTTAAGAGAACAATTAGAAAGAAATAAAGAAGAAGAAAATCAAAAAAGACAAAGACTTTTCTTGAAAGAAAATTAAAAAAGTCTTATATTACATATGTCTTTAAACAACTTGCGGAATTTCTATGCAATTTAGCAGCTGTCAAATATTAGAATATGGAATTTTAGGAGCGGCAGAATTTGACGCCAATACAGGCGAAATCTTATCGGCGAATAAAAGCTTTAAAGAATTATGTTCTTTAAATGAAAAACAAAATTTTAAGTTAAATTTCGATTCAATTTTTGTAGATGTCGAAAAAAAAGAACAAATAACGTTAAAAAATTTCCATTCGAGATTAAATAAGTTAAATTCATTAGATATTTATATCGATGGCGAAAAAAAGAAATCAGCGTTTGTGACATTTAATCGATATAACTGCGAAGGATTTCCCCGTATTGGCGTAATTTTATTTGATAAAGAAGAGTCGTTAAAATGTTTAACTGAAATCGAATTAGTAAAATCTAGAAATTTTTATGGGTCGCTTCTTGCCAATTTAAGTCATGAGCTTCGAACGCCATTGAGTTCTTTAATTGGCTATGCAGGTATGTTAAAAGATGAACTGATGGAATCTGATAAATTAGAGTGGACAACTTACGCAAATTTGATTTACGATAGCGCAAACGAATTATTGACCTTGTTAAATAATTTGATCGACTTAAGTCGTATTGAATCTAAAACATTGCAATTAGAATTGTCCACTATATATATTGGAGATGTTGCGTCATACGTTGCAAAAATGTTTAAGGACCAATTAGCTGAAAAGGGGCTAAGACTTGAGTTAGCTATTCAAGATAATTATCCTGCAAAGTTAGACGAAAATCGCTTATATCAAGCTTTGCAAGCTATTGTAGAAAATGCCGTAGAGTATACAGAACAAGGAAACATTATAATTGAAACTGGACAAAAACAAGACGAAGAAGGCAAACATTACTTATATTGTATTGTTGAGGACACAGGCGTGGGAATTTCGCAAGAGTTTTTGCCTTTTATTTTCGAACCATTTAGACAAGAATCGTTTGGTTATTCAAAGAAAAAAGACGGTTCTGGATTAGGTTTAACTTTGGCTAAAGGCTTTATCGAGGCAATGCAAGGAACTATAAAAATAGATTCGATAAAAAATAAAGGAACTGTCGTCGAAATAAGATTTTACAATCCTTTAATAGAAGACGAATATTTTAAACCTAGAAGCGAAAATGATAAATTAAAAAGAAACTTACATTTAAAAGCATTGCCACAAATATTGCTTGTTGAAGACGACGCAGCTATAAGAAAACTAATAGTAAAAATTATCGCTGAAAAAGCTGAGGTTTATGCCGCTGGCGACGGAGACGAAGCATTAGAACTATTAGCAAATATGACTGCTATGGGAAGAACATTTGATTTAGTTATAATGGATATCGGCTTGAAACCGCCATGGGATGGCATATCTCTCAAAAATGAAATTTTAAATAGATATTCTGCTTATACAAAAGTACCATTTATAGCTTTGACAGCTTTCGCAATGTTAGAGGACAAGAAAAGAATAATAGCCGCTGGTTTTACAAGATATTTATCGAAACCTATAAATAGAACAATGTTATTGGATACTATAACTGAGCTAACGCAAAAATAAAACCTGGCTTTGGCCAGGTTTTTTTGTTTTTAGAGGACAAAAGTATAGTATTTGTTTGTTATTTTTCTTTCAAAATAAAATAAAAAAGTCATTTATAGAAATATCCAAAAAAAGTTCGAAAAAAGATATAAATCAGTCGTCATGACGGATTTTTAATTCGTCCGCCGAAAAGGATGCTTCTTCGTTTTCCCAATCATACTTGATTTCTTCGGATATAATTTTATTTCGATAAAAAAACGAGTAGACAATTCCGAGCAAGAAGCCAAAAAGATGAGACTCCCAGGAGATGTTTGAATTGTAAGAAGGAGAAAGTTCCATAAAAATTCCGCCATAAAGAAATAAAGCGATAAGAGATAACGCGGAAGATGTTCGGTTTTTAGAAAAAAAACCCGAAAAAAGAAAAAAAGAAATAAGAAAAAATACTATTCCGCTTGAACCTATATGATAAGCTGGCCTGCCAAAAAGCCAAACTAAAAAGTTTATGAAAATTGTAGAACTGAAAAAAATATAATATGCGTCGAAAAAGTAAAAATATTTTAACGAAAAAAGAAGCAAACCTAAGGAGATAGAGTTTGAAATAAAATGCTCGATATTAGAGTGTATGAAATGAGACAAAAAAACGCCCTTTACTCCTTCCAAAGTCAAAGGAAGAATTCCAAGTTTGTATAATTTAAGATTAAATAAAAAATCGCATATTATAAATAATAAACATAAAGACAAATACAAAATAGAAAACGCAAAGGATACTAACGCTCTAAGCTTATTATCTTCGTTCATAAAAAAATTAAAATATAAAATATAATTTAAAAAAAACTTGACTTATAAGTAAAAATATATTATTTTTGTATAGAGAAAAATTTATCGATAAATATATACTGATATAAATAAACTTATTAGGAGGAAATATGACTCCAGAACCTACGATAAGAAGGTTGGCAAAATATCTCGAACTTTTAAAAATTGAGCTTGCTAATGGAACCGAAGAAATATCTACGACTAAAATTGCTAATATTTTCGAGCTTGATCCTACGCAAGTTAGAAAAGATATAGAATTTACGGGAATAATAGGAAAACCTAAAACTGGTTATAACGTAAGGGAATTATACGAAGGAATAATTAACTTCTTGAATTGGAAAGAACCAAAGGACGCTTTTTTAGCCGGAGCTGGTCATATAGGATCCGCATTGGCTCATTATTCTAATTTAAGCGATTATGGAATTAAAATTATAGCCGCTTTTGATATTGATAGAAAAAAAATTGGAAAAAAGATAAATGATATTGAAATATTTTCAATCGATAAAATGCCAAATTTAATTAGAAGAATGAATGTAAAAATTGGCATAATAGCAACTCCGCCCGACACAGCTCAAGAGATCGCAAATATGATGATAGATGCTGGAATAGAAGGGATATGGAATTTTACTCCGGTTCATATTGCAGCTCCGGAAAATATAGTAATTGAAAATGCTCAATTAACGTTAAGTTTGGCGGTTTTGACAAGAAGAATAGTCGAAAAAAAATATGAAAAAACATCATTAGGAGAAATATATGAGCGAGACATTAACAAGTGAAAAAAAATTTGAAAAAGTATCAAAAATATTAGAAAAGTACAATTACGATAAAACAAAGTTAATACCAATTTTGCAAGAAACTCAAGAAGAATACAGATATTTGCCCGAGGAATTGTTGTCGTATATCGGAGTTTCATTAAACATATCTTCGGCGAAAGTATTTGGAGTGGCTACTTTTTACGCTCACTTTTCATTGGAACCAAAAGGGAAATACATAATTAAAGTTTGCGATGGAACTGCATGTCACGTTAAGAAATCTACGGCAATTATAGAAGCTATAGAAAAAAAACTGAAATTAAGCGAGAATAAAAAAACAACTCCCGATTTGCTTTTTACTCTAGAAAAAGTATCTTGTTTAGGAGCTTGCGGTATTGCTCCAGTGGTTTTAATAAATTATACGACTTTTTCACAATGTACTCCAGAAAAAATATTAGGCGAAATAGAAAAAATAATAAAATTGGAGAAGAATAATGGCGTCGAATAACGTATTTATCGTCGAGGCGATCGAAAGAAGAAAAAAGATTTTAAATAAAGTATCAAAAAAAATAATCATATGCGGAGGAACCGGATGTATAGCTAATGGGGCAATGAAGGTTTATAAAAAATTTTGCGACGCATTAAAAGCTGAATCATTGAATGTCGAAGTTTCATTAAAATCTGAAAGTAGTTCTAACGAGTCTGTAATTTATGTTTCAAAGAGCGGTTGCCAGGGTTTTTGTCAAATGGGTCCTCTTATATCTATTGAGCCGGATAATGTTGTTTATGTAAAAGTAAGGCCTGAAGATGTAGATGAAATTGTCGAAAAAACTATAAAAAAAAATGAAATAATAGAAAGATTATTGTATATCGATCCAATAAAAAACCAAAGAGAGAAATGGTACGATGAAATTAGTTTTTATAAAAAACAACAAAGATTGTCGTTAAGACGATGCGGCAGAATTAATCCAGAAGATATAGACGAATATATATACGACGGAGGATATGAGGCTGCAATAAAAGCATTGTTTGATATGAGCGATAAAGATATATGCGACGAGATTTTAAGATCGGGCTTGAGAGGAAGAGGCGGCGGCGGTTTTCCGACGGGGAGAAAATGGGAGCTTACAAGAATTAAAAAAGCAGATAAAAAATATATAGTCTGCAATGGGGACGAAGGAGATCCAGGCGCTTTTATGGATAGAAGCATAATGGAAGGAGATCCCCATGCTGTCATTGAAGGGATGATAATAGCAGGCAAAGCTATTGGAGCCGAAGAAGGATATATATATGTAAGAATGGAATATCCGCTTGCGGTTGAAAGATTAAAAATAGCTATTGATCAAGCAAGAAAATATGGTTTTTTGGGGAAAAATATTTTTAATAGCGGGTATAATTTTGATATTATAGTTATGGAAGGAGCAGGAGCTTTTGTTTGCGGAGAAGAAACTGCGTTGTTAGCCTCAATAGAAGGCAAAAGAGGAATGCCGATGCCGAAACCGCCGTTTCCAGCCGAGAAAGGTCTTTTTGGAAAGCCGACAGTAATTAATAATGTTGAAACATTGGCTACTGTTCCTGTAATTATAAAAGAAGGTTGGGAAAAGTTTAAATCGATAGGAACACCGACGTCGCCTGGAACAAAAACTTTTGCTTTAACAGGGCAGGTTGCAAATTCTGGATTAATTGAAACTCCGATGGGAATTAAATTAAAGGATATAATTTTTGAAATTGGAGGAGGAGTTACTGATAAGAATGGCGAGATTAATAATCAAAAATTTAAAGCGGCTCAAATTGGCGGACCATCGGGCGGGTGTTTGACTAAAGAGCATCTTGATATGCCTCTTGATTTTGATTCGTTGAAAAGTATTGGAGCAATGATAGGATCCGGCGGTTTGGTTGTTATTAACGACGATACATGTATCGTAAAAGTCGCTAGATTTTTTATGCAATTTACTCAAAACGAATCCTGCGGCAAATGCGTTTTGTGTCGCGAAGGAACAAAACAAATGCTGGCGTTATTGGACGATCTTATCGAAGGCAGAGGCGATGAAAAAACAATCGAATTATTGGAGACTTTGGGTAAAGCTATCCAGAAAGGATCATTGTGCGGATTGGGCAAAACGGCTCCAAATCCTGTTTTGTCTACAATTAAATTTTTTAGAGAAGAATATCTTGCTCATGCAATAAAAAAAGAATGTCCCTCTAAAGAATGCAAAGCTCTGTTAAAACCTAAGATTGTAGCCGAGCTTTGCAAAGGTTGCGGTTTGTGTTTAAGATATTGTCCTGTTGGGGCTATAAAAGGAAATAAAAAAGAACCGCATGTAATTAACGAGGAGCTTTGTATAAAATGCGGAGCTTGTATTGAAGCATGCAAACTTAACGCAATAACTGTCGGATAAGGAGGAAATATGAATAAAAAAATTATTATAGACGGCGTCGAAGTAAATTATAATGGAGAGAAAAATTTATTAGAATTGGCTCGCAAAGCTGGCGTTGAATTGCCAACTTTTTGCTATCATTCTGAATTGAGCGTGTATGGAGCTTGTCGACTTTGTTTAATTGATATCGAAGGAAAAGGGATTGTATCATCATGTTCTACAGCTCCTGAGCCGGGAATGATTATTAAAACAAATACGCCTGAGCTAAGAGAAATTCGAAAAATTGCTGTCGAATTATTGCTTGCGAATCATAAAATGAATTGTCCTTCTTGCGCCAAAAGTTACAATTGTAAATTGCTCGAAATTGCAAATAAAGTTGGAGTTGAAGAAGTTAGGTTTAAGAAAGTCGATAAAGAATGCGAAATAGATTTTAGTTCGCATTCTCTTGTTAGAGATTCCTCGAAATGCATACTTTGCGGCGATTGCGTAAGAGCGTGCGAAGAACTTCAAAGCGTTGGAGCTATAGATTTTGCATATAGAGGTTCAAGCGTTAATATTCTTCCAGCATTTGGAAAAAAATTAAATGAAGTCGAATGCGTTGATTGCGGTCAATGCGCAAGAGTTTGTCCGACTGGGGCGATTTATCCGAAATCGAACGTAAATGATGTTTGGAAAATTTTATCTGACGAGCGTTATTATGTCGTCGCTCAAGTGGCTCCAGCTGTTAGAGTTTCTATCGGCGAAATGTTTGAATTTAAACCTGGAATTAATTTGAGCGGAAAACTTGTCGCTGCATTGAAAAAAATTGGTTTCAAAAAAGTTTACGATACTTCTTTTGCCGCCGATTTGACAGTTTTGGAAGAATCAAACGAATTTTTAGGGAGATTCGAAAGAAAAGAAAATTTGCCTTTGCTGACTTCTTGTTGTCCGGCTTGGGTAAAATTTGTAGAGCAATATTATCCCGAGTTTATTTCTTCTTTGTCGACTTGCAAATCTCCGCAGCAGATGTTGGGAGCGATAATTAAAAATAATTCATCTATTAATAGCTCCGCAAAAGAAGTCAAAGTAGTTTCTATAATGCCTTGCGTGGCAAAGAAAAGCGAAGCTGAAAGAGAAGAGATGACGACAAATGGAACTAAAGATGTTGATTTAGTTTTAAGCGTTGTCGAAATCGCTTCGATGATAAAACAAGCTGGAATTGATTTTAAGAATTTAAGTCCGGAGTCTTTTGACTTGCCTTTTGGTTTTAAGAGCGGAGCCGGAGTTTTATTTGGAAAATCAGGAGGAGTAGCGGAGGCTGTTGTAAGGTATTTAAATTATGAAAATAATTTTGTTGTTTGTGAAAATAAAATAGATTTAAACGACGAAGCTCATTGGAAAGAAATTAAATTTGTATATAAAGGTAAGAATGTTAAAGCGGCAGTTATTAGCGGATTGAAAAACGCGCGACAAGTTTTAGATGAAATTAAAAAAGGAAATTTGAAATATGATTTTATTGAAGTAATGGCTTGTCCAAGAGGATGTATTGGGGGAGCTGGTCAGCCTGTTTATTACGATGATGATACTTTAGTTCTAAGAAGAAATGGCATAATTGAATGCGATGTTGAATCGCAAATTAGAAATTCGAAAGATAATTTGTTTCTTATGAAACTGTATATGGAAGAATTGCGGGAAATTGGAAGCTCAATTTCGCATAGTTTGTTGCATACACATTATAGAAATAGAAAAAGATTGCTTGGCGATAATATAGAAATATTAAGCGGCGGCAAAAATTGTAAAGCCGAGATAAAGGTTTGCGTGGGAACAAGTTGTTTTTTAAGAGGATCTCAAGAATTGTTGATGAAAACAATGAAATATGTTGACGAAAAATTTAATAACGATGAAATTAAATTGACAGCAGAATTTTGCGAGGAAACTTGTTCGGAAGGACCGACTGTTACGATTAACGGAAAAAAAATTAAGAAATGTAAATTTGAAGATATTAAAACGGAGTTAAATTCGCTTAAATAAAAATTAATTACAAATCAAAGGCTGTCTAAAAAGGGCAGCCTTTTATTTTGGCGTTATCGATTTTTTCTTTAAATAAATCGGCAGCGAGAAATAATAGCAAAATAACTTCTAAAATGAAAATATTTAATGTCTCATTAAGTAATTAAAAATTTATTTTTTTTTTTGGAATTAATAAGGTAAAAGATTTTGTAAAATTATTATTTGTGTTGATATTATGGCGCGTTATTTGAAAACTTATGTTTTGAATTAATATAAAAAAAACTTGATTTTTTGTTTATATAAATATATATTTTAAATAAAAAAAGAGCGATTATGAAAAAATTCGCGTCATTTTTTATAATTTTATTAACGTTCGGAATAATTTATTCTGGAGCGATATTAAAAGATTTTAGAGCAAAAAGCGAAAATGAAAGTATTATAGTCGAATGGGAAACTTTAGAAGAAACTAACGTTAATTATTTCGGTCTTTTAAGGAAAAATATCAACGGGGAATATATTGAAATTAAAAGATTTTCTCCTAAAGGTTCTTATTCGTATTATTCATACAGAGACGAAACAGCATTTAAGACGACTGATAGAGTTTTTGTATACAAATTAGAGATTGCTTGTAATAATAACGAGAAATCATATTCAAGAGAAATTTACGTTACTCATAACGTATCGAGCGTTAAGAGGACTTGGGGCAGCATAAAAGCAATGTTTAGATAAATTTTAACTTCCTTCCATAATGAACTTTTTAAAAATGCGGTTCGCTTTTTATAATTATTTATTGTTAACGCTTGACGCTTTTATTTTATTTTCTTGCTCTCCGGTAGATAGATTTGAAGATGATAAAGCCGATATAGGAAAAATTCAAGAAATCAAAAATGATAAGTTGAAAAATATTAATGTTTTGCTTTCGAATGACTACAATGGCAAGACATTAAAGTTTACAAGCGAAACGATTTTACAAAATTTATCGCATGAAAATTTAATCAATATTTTAGAAAATCAATCGTTGTCAATTCAGATTTATAATTCAAAAATAAAAATAAATTTATCTAATGGATCGTCTTTTTTAGAAAACGGATTTTATATTGTTTCAAAAAATTCATTTAATATAATCGATTTTGAAGGGAGAAATTATCGAGGCAAAATAAAGATTATATACGACGAAGGGAAAGCTCGCGTTATCAATTATTTAAGTACTGAAGATTACTTAAAAGGAGTTGTTCCAGCGGAATATGGAATAGCAAACTCTTCCAGCGATTATGAAGCTTTGAAAGCATTTTGCATTGTCGCAAGGACGTATGCATATTCGAAAATATATTCTTCAAGGCGAGTATACGACGTAAGAGCCGATATATCAGATCAAGTATATAAAGGTTTTGATTATGAGAAGGAAATATCTTCGAGCGCAGTCGAGGCTACAAATCAAATAGCATTATTTTATAATGGCGTTCCAGCTCAAACATTTTATCACTCTTCATGCGGGGGGCAAATAGAAGACGTAGCGAACGTTTTTTCAGATGGAGATTATCCATATCTAAGAAATAAAAACGATTTAGATAAGAATGGCAAGGCGTATTGCTCAATCGCTCCAAAATTTGAATGGATCGAAACTTTTTCAGAAAGCAAAATTAAATCTAATTTAAAAAATTACGATTCTTCGCTTGATATAGCAAATATTAAAGACGTTTATATTGAAAGCAAATTTCCAAGCGGCAGAGTAAAATATCTGGCATTTAAATATTTAAATTCAAAAGGAGAAATAAAAATCGTTAAGTTGTATGGAAATAATATTAGATTTATAATGTTGACAGAGAGTTCTAATTCGTCTTTAAGAAGCTCAATGTTTGAAATCAATAAAGAAATTTCGCAAACGACGGGCAATTTAAATAAATTAGAATTAATTGGGAAAGGATATGGACATGGCGTGGGATTTTGTCAATATGGAGCATTGGGAAGAAGCAGAAATGGACAAAAGTATGATGAAATCTTAAAATATTATTTCCCTCTAACATATATGGTTAAAATTGAATGAATAAAATTTTATATCTTGCGTCTAAATCGCCGAGAAGAAGAAAATTGATAAAACTTCTTAATATTCCTGTTAAAACTTTTACTGTCGATGTCAAAGAAAGTTTTAACGAAAAAGAAAGCTTTCTGAAAAATTCAAAAAGAATAGCGTTAGAGAAGTTAGAAGCCGCAAAAATAAAAGTCAAGCAAGGAGTTATATTAACGGCAGATACTATCGTAGTATTAGAAGATTTGATACTTGGAAAACCTAAAGATGAAAAAGACGCTTTTAAAATGTTAAAAAGTTTAAGCGGCAAAGAGCATATTGTCTATACGGCTTTTGCAATTTTTGATTATGAAAAGGAAAAAACGATTGTCGATTATGAAAAAACAAAAGTTAAATTCAGAAAATTAACGGACGAAGAGATTCTTGAATATGTAAAAAGCGGCAGTCCTTTAGATAAAGCGGGAGCTTATGGTATACAAGATGATTTTGGAGCGGTTTTTATTGAAAAGATTAATGGATGTTATTATAACGTAGTCGGATTGCCATTGCAGAAGGTTTATTTGAATTTAAAGACAATTTTTAATATTTGATATTATTTTGTTTGATGGGTTATTTATAAATTTCATTTCGATTATTACAAAGCTATTATCAAGTTTTAACTACGTTAAAAAATTTTTAAATAGTCAATATTATGATATATTACAGGTAAAATTATTAAAAGCAAAGTGAAACTATAAATAAAGAATTATTTATTAATGTTAGTTTTAGATTTGAGTTGACTTTTTTAAGGTAATATTAAATTTTTTTGGATCGTCTTAATTTCTATCAAACAACTTTTATCTGTTAAGCTTTTGAAAGAAGTATAATATTCATCAAATAATTATTAAATAAAATTAAAAAAAAATAAGAGCGTTTTTTATATTTAAAAAATATGAATAAATATGCGCGTAATTAAAAAATAATTTGACAAATAAAAAAAAATTTTTTTTATTTCTGTAAAATATATAATTTTTTTTAATGAGCGTTTTTTGTTATTACATATCTTCTATTTTTGATTTATCTTCTATTCTGGTTCATTTTTCTGT